>BNJS01003768.1_pt1 | contig 68918 bp, 107 predicted proteins | sample 8540461 | NCBI WGS metagenome assembly BNJS01 (sample SAMD00202454, study PRJDB9452) | human saliva metagenome | isolation source: human saliva | place: Japan
GTATTCTCCTTGTTTTTACACTGAAAATACTATATCATAAATTACTCTAAATGGAAACTAGCACTCTCCTCTAACTTCATACTAAACACTACACTATTTATCCGTTTTCTTTCTTTTATCCTCTAAGGCTTGATTAATTCGTTGGGTGAGTTTGTGAGTTTGCCAGATTTGATACAACCATATCAATCCATAAATTAACAAGAAAAAGAACCAAAGCAAGGGACTCCACAAGGCTGAACCCCAACCAAAAAATAGAGAGGTCAATACTAAAATAGTAGCTGTCACTAATAAATGAACTCCTACACGTATACTAAAAGCAAGAAACTCTAGCTTTTCAAGTATTAAAGTCAAGATCCCCATAATTCCACCCATTAAAAACAGAGCTAGAATATTTTTTACCATTGGTGCAGGATAGGTAATACCTGGGTAAAACTGAGTCAACACCATCATACTCAAATAAAAGAAGGAAGCCGTGCGCATTCCCGATACAAAATAATCAATTAATCGTTTCATGATTTTCTCCTATAAACCTAGATAATTCATTAAGGACTTAACGTATTTCCGACTCACACTAGATTTGATGCCCCGAGTCATTTTAGCCATCATGTTCCCTGAAAAACTATCTGATAACGATTCTAAGTGGTCAATGTTTATAATTGAATGACGTGATATCTGTATAAAGTTACGCCGATTAATCCGATTCTGAAAGTTTATCAATGTTTCCTTAGTTTTATAAATCCCATCTACCGTATAAATGGTTAATAAATTCTTATCAATATCAGCTAGAATAATATCCTCAATCTTCACCATGACCAGATGATCATCCGTTCGAATAGGAATGACCACCTGATTGGTCGTTGAAAATTGTTCTAAATACTCCATGACTTCCCTTGCTTGGTCGGTTAACTGAGCTGCCTGAATTACAATATGTGGGTCCTTTTCTGAAAACTCTGCCTTCATTTCAAAACGAATCTTCATTTTCTCTCCAATGTACTTTTATTTTCTCTTGCTAAATACTTTAACAAATAAAAGCCAAAGAAGAATAGCGACGAGACTGATAATAACCACTATAAAGTATGTCTCTTCCTTTGTCAATAGTTCTTGCCAGTTGATTTGGATTCCCATTTTTTCTTGAAATTCCTTTAACAAGCTGCTATTTCCTGTAAATGCGGTCTCTAATGGTTCTTTCATTAAAATTTGTCGATAAAGAGAAGCAATATAAGTTGCAGGGGTACACTTCATGATAATCTGTGCAAAATCAGGTAAAACTCCAATAGGGACATAAGTTCCTACTAAAAATCCAGAAGCAGTTCCCACTATAGTTGCCAGTTTGCCAAGACTATCTACAGATTGAAAACGGTAAATCAAGAGAATATTTATCAAACTTGAAAGCAGACTACTTAACAACATAATCAAAGCAATTTCCGGTAAATGACTGATAACTGGACTTTCTTTAAAATAAAGCCCCATAACAGCAAACATAAACACCTGCATGACAAAAGAGATGGCAATACTACTGATTAGATAGGACACCTGTAAACCCCAGCTACCTAAATCTGTCAAGAAGAGATCTTGATCCACTTGATTTTCACGATCCTGTACCATTTGTGTAAGAGCCGTAAAACTGGTTGTAATCCCAGTCACAGCCAAGGTCCCACCCATCAGCCAGTTATTTAAAAGGTTCGTATTATCAGGGAGTTGGGACCAAGCATCCGTCAAGTTCTTCTGCAAAAAAATGATATAAAGGAGGAAGGAAATCAATGCCCCCAATAATGAGAAATACTCCTGAACGATTACGAAAATATAAGATAAAATTCCGTTTCAATAAAGCTAACATTAGCGAACCTCTCTTCCTGTAAGTGCAATAAAGGCATCATCCATAGTACCTGGGCGAAACTCAAAAGAATCAATTTCTTCTCGAACTTTTGCCAAATATTCAATAGCTTCCAGTGATGTCCTTGGATAAAAAAGATATTCCAACTCATTTTCTTCCTTTACTGTCATTCCAGTCTGTAACAACTTTTCTAAATCCTTCATTTCCTTAAAACGAATTTTTAGAATATTAGATGCATACTGACTTTTAATAGCCGTCGCAGAACCTTGCGCAATCACTTTCCCATGATCAACGATATAAATCTGATCCGCTTCATCCGCTTCATCCAGATAATGAGTCGTTAAGATAATAGTCATCCCTTCATCCTTTTGTAGTCGAGACAGTAAATCCCAAATGGCTTTGCGAGTCTGAATATCTAGACCTGTCGTTGGTTCATCTAAGAAAAGAATATCTGGCTGTGAAAGAAGAGCACGCGCAATATCAACCCGACGTTTTTGCCCACCTGATAAAGTCCCATATAGTTGTTTCTGGAAAGCAGTCAAACCCAGTTGATGGATCAAATCATCCACACGACTTGCTGCAATCTCCTTATACTGTTGAGAACGAATCGCAAGATTTTCCCTAACCGTCAACATCTCATCCAGTACACTAGCTTGAAAAACAACTCCTATTTTCGTATTTGGCGCATATCGAATCTGACCTTTTGTCGGCTTTTTCAAACCGATTAACATGGAAATAGTGGTTGATTTTCCTGCACCATTTGGACCCAAAATAGCATTGAAACTTCCTTTTTCAAACTGTAACTGAATATCGTCAACAGCCATATGATTGCCGTACCGTTTAGTCAAATGTTTAGCTTGTAAAATCATATTTATTTCCTCCTTTTTATCTAACTAGTTTAACAAAAAGAATGAAAGAAAAATCGACTTTTGAGATAAGTGGTTAAAATGAGAGGTTAAGTGGTGAGATGATTAGGGTTAAGTTAAAGTAGAGAAGGCTACAGCCATTTTTCTCCTACCGAATTGCTAAATGAAGCTTAAAAACACTTACAAGAACACATTATATTTTTAAATATGCGCTATAAAAGAGATGTTTTACCGCATCTGGCCGAAAAATTAAAGAATCGGTAGTATTATTCTCGCCAAATCAAACAATAAAAAATTAACTAGAAATCATGACACACAATCCCTTCTATCAAAATGAAACTGCTGAATAGATATGATTGATTTGAGCAAAAAAGTATTGCCCTAAAGTTTGAAACTCCATTAGCAAAAATTTTTTTGACGACAAGTAAATCATTAGAAATAATGAAAAGAATTTTTCAATACAAGCAAAAAACAGCTCTTTTTATCCGAGAAGAGCTGTTCTATTTTATGAAAGAGAAAGTCACTAGTAACTCTTGTACTTCTCTCTATTTTTTACTGTTTGTATTCAAATTTCTCTTGTTTTAGTGTTTGCTTTTGTATAGTTGACTACCAATCAGAACTGTGTTTTTATCTTAGTTCGGGCTATTATAGTACGGTTCAGTCCTATCTACAAATTTTTCAGATGTGTATCAAAAAAATTTATCGTAGCAAACCAAGAGTCTACACTTTCTTTCATTAATAAGCGCCAATCTTTTCGATAACGATGATTCGGTTGATAAGCAACCGTCAACATATGCCCTGTTTCATGATATTTTTTAAACAAAATGGGTTCCCCTTTATAATGTGAAATGATATCATCTATCGCGGATGATGCATTCCATATTTCATCAACATCACTTCCTAATAATAATAAAGGAGAGGCAATTTTACTCACATCAATCTGAGCCCTACTATCTTCAGGAATCTGTTTTCCAAAAAACTTGTTTAACAAATAATTTCCTAACTGAAATTTTTGATACGGAAGTTCTTTTTGCAAATATGTCCAAGAAGATGAATGAGAGTTGAGTTTTCCCTTTATTCCCTCAAATATTACATTTGAGGGGGAATTGAGTACCAAACATTGCACATCTTCCAAAATACTTTGTCCAGCCAGAACAAGCTCTGCTCCTTTAGAGCGACCATATATTCCTATTTTTGTATTATCAACTTGAGGATGATGATATAGAAAATCTTTCGCCTCCTCCAGACATTCTATTGGAATTCGTTCTAAAGTTTTGGGGTAATCCCTCTAAACCAAAATAAGCTATCGCAAGACAAATATAGCCTCTAGAAGATAAAAGTTGGGCAATATTCTGAGCTTTTTCAATTCTTCCCTCACTACCACTAACAATAATCACGGCCGGCGCCTTTCTTAACTTTTCATCATAAAATAATCGACCTTGAAAATGCTTATCATAAATATCTTGATACCTTACTCCCAGATTCATATAACGCCTTACAAAACTTTGCTCCGCGACCACATCTTTCCCCAGCCTGATTTTAATTTCAACACCAAAACAATCTCGCAATGGAATTCTATCAAGAGAACTCGGTAATCTCCTTTTCCTATTCTTCAACGGTTTCGCATTAAAGAACAAACCCATTTCTGAAACTCCTTTATAAGATCCCGAAATAGATGCTGTCTGAGAGGTATCAATCATACCGTCCTGATCAGATAAAAAAATTGCGGTTGATTTCCATATAACATCATGATCTAAAAGCAAGGGAGCATTTATACAGTAATAATCAGACAGGTACATTTCTACACAATACATTGTCCTTGGTTCTAAACCATTGATAGTAATATAAAAAGATTCATCTGCTAAGTCAGTTTGTGAAATCAGTTCAATGTTTACAGTCATACCTTCTCCTTTTTGTTAATTTACTTAACAATTATATTTAAAATTTACCGTGACTTTTTACCACGGTAATTCTCCCCACACCTTTTTCAATATCATCCATCAATTTCACAACTGTTTTGAAGTTCCACCTCGCTATAGTTGTTTTAAAACTGAAAAGATTGATTTTTTTCAATATATGCTTGTTGCTCCTTATGGATTTTTAAAAACTTTCGATGCCTTTTTTTCAGATAATCTCAAATATTTATTTTTTTCCCATTATTCGGATCAAAATCAAAAACAACTAAATTTTTTTGAATCAATCTCCTAACACTTTGAGTTATTGCACTTCTTGAAACTTCTAATAATTCAGATAATTTTTACTAGATTTAAGGGCTGATTTTTTTCCCAATCACAACAATCAAATGTACCTCATTCAAAGTAATGGATTTGTCAACACCACTTTTTATGTTGATTTTTTAACTGGTCAAACGCTAAAATAAATCTATTGAAACGATTATTAAATGCAATAAATTCTTTTTTTATCCATAATCTCTTTTCCTTTGTTAATCATATTAACAAAATAGAAACTTCCTGTCAAATTAAAAAATCCTCCAGATTCTACTCTGAAGGATTCCTATCTTATTTCACAACAATATTAACCAGTTTATTCGGTACCGCAATCACTTTCACGATTTCCTTACCGTCAATTTCTGCTTTGACTTTTTCATCCGCTAGAGCAATTTCTTGTAATTCTTCGCGTGATAGGTCTTTAGCGACCATGAGTTTAGCACGGACTTTTCCTTTGATTTGGACGACGATTTCGATTTCGTCTTCAACTAATTTGCTTTCGTCCCATGTTGGCCAAGCCACATAAGAGATTGACTCACCTGTTGCTGCAACAGTTTGCCAGAGCTCTTCTGCCAAGTGAGGTGCAAATGGTGCGATCAACTTGGATAAAGCCTTTGGCATAGTCAACATAAAGTTTGTCTTCCTTGTTAGCCGCATTGACAAAGACCATAAGTTGGGCAATAGCTGTGTTGAATTTCAATGATTCGATTTGTTCTGTGACAGCTTTAACGGTTTCGTTGTAAACTTTGTCGAGAGCACCATTATTTTCCGCAAGGATTTCTTTACTTGTAATCAAACGGTAAACACGGTCCAAGGAATTTACGGCTTCCTTCCAGACCTTCTTCTGACCAAGCAATTGAAGCATCAAGTGGCCCCATGAACATTTCATAGACACGAAGGGTATCGGCACCGTATTGTTCCACCACGTCGTCTGGGTTAACAACGTTCTTAAGAGATTTGGACATCTTGGCTGGCGCTTGCTCCAACTCTTCCCCTGTTTCTACATGGAAGAAAGAACCGTCACGTTTTTCAACCTTATCGGTTGCCACAAGAGCGCCACGGTGGTCACGGTAGCTTGTTCCCAAAATCATCCCTTGGTTAAAGAGTTTTTGGAATGGTTCCTTAGTCGGAACAACACCGAGGTCATAGAGGAATTTATGCCAGAAACGAGCGTAAAGTAAGTGAAGCACGGCGTGTTCTGCACCACCCACATAGATATCTACTGGTAACCATTGTTTGAGGAGATCCTCATCAGCCAATTTCTCAGTGTTGTGTGGGTCAATATAGCGGAGGTAGTACCAGCTTGAACCTGCCCATTGTGGCATGGTATTGGTTTCACGACGACCTTTGACGCCATCTTCACGAGTCACTTCAAGCCAGTCTGTCAAGTTAGCTAGTGGACTTTCCCCAGTACCTGAAGGGCGGATGTCCTTGGTTACAGGCAAGACAAGTGGCAATTCACTTTCAGGAACAGCTGTTGAAGTTCCGTCTTCCCAATGAATGATAGGAATTGGCTCACCCCAGTAACGTTGACGGCTAAAGAGCCAGTCGCGGAGACGGTAGGTAACCTTCTCTTGTCCACAGCCTTTTTCTTCCAACCAAGCTACAATCTTAGCAATAGCGTCTTCTTTGTTCAATCCATCTAGGAAGTCTGAATTGACATGAAGACCATCTTCTGTGTAGGCAGCTTCTGCTACATTTCCACCTTCAAGTACTTCGACGATTGGAAGGTCAAATTGTTTGGCAAATTCCCAGTCACGTTGATCGTGGGCAGGCACAGCCATTACAGCACCTGTTCCATAACTAGCAAGAACATAGTCCGCAATCCAGATTGGAATTTCCTTGCCATTGACAGGGTTGATGGCATAAGCACCAGTCCAAACCCCTGTTTTTTCTTTGGCAAGGTCTGTACGAGCCAAGTCAGACTTGAGGCTAGCTTGGTGTTTGTAGTCTGCTACTGCTTCTGCTTGCTCTGGACTTGTGATAGCGTCAACCAAGTCATGCTCAGGAGCCAGAACGGTGAAAGTCGCACCGAAAAGAGTATCAGGACGAGTGGTAAAGACTGTGAATTCCTTGTCCGTTCCCTTAACTTTAAAAGTTACATTAGCACCAGTTGATTTCCCGATCCAGTTGCGTTGCATGTCCTTGATAGACTCTGGCCAATCTAGTTCATCTAAGTCATTGAGCAAGCGCTCTGCGTAAGCCGTGATTTTGAGCATCCATTGGCGCATTGGTTTGCGGACAACTGGATAGCCTCCACGCTCAGAAGTTCCGTCAGGAAGCACTTCTTCGTTGGCAATGGCTGTTCCCAATTCCTCAACCCAGTTTACTGGCACTTCCGCTTCATAGGCCAAGCCTTTTTCGTAAAGCTTGGTGAAAATCCATTGCGTCCACTTGTAGTAGTTTGGATCTGTTGTATTGACTTCACGATCCCAGTCATAAGAAAATCCAAGCGCATTGATTTGTCGTTTGAAGTTAGCAATGTTCTCAGCCGTAAATTCTGCTGGGTCATTACCTGTATCCATAGCGTATTGCTCTGCAGGCAAACCAAAAGCATCCCAACCCATTGGGTGAAGGACATTGTATCCTTGCGCACGTTTGAAACGGCTGAGGATATCGGTTGCAGTATAGCCTTCTGGATGTCCTACGTGCAATCCAGCTCCAGACGGATACGGAAACATGTCAAGCGCATAAAATTTAGGTTTTGATGCATCTGTTCCTGTCTTAAATGTATGATGTTCTGCCCAGTAGCCCTGCCACTTAGGCTCAATTTCTTTATGATTGTAAAAACTCATGGTCTCTCTCCAATTTTGTGATGTTACTATTATACCATTTTTGAGGGAATTTGAAAGACGAGAAATGTTCTTTTGGGCTTGGATGGTAAGAAAGTTCGAATAGCAAATCCAACTTATTTAGCAGTATAAAAAATTAGCTAGCACTTGAAATTAACTTATATCGATTATTTGTCTCTTCCATCTTTTCCCCCTAGCGTCTTTGACTCATATTCCCAGTTTTAGATTTCTTTAAGGTTTTTATTATATCCTATAGAACTCTGCAAATTATAAATATTAAGCAAGTTGTGGAGTGAAAATGTTCGTAAAAAAGGAGATTCTTATGAAAAAACTACTATTCTTTCTCTCTTGTGGATGGATATTTCTTACTTTATCAGGATGTTCTTCAACAACAGAAGCGGAAACTAACACTGAAACAGATTCGGATAATGCTTTGGTTATCTATTCGCCTAACCCTGAAGACCTTATCGAAGAGACAATCCCTGCCTTCGAAGAAAAATATGGTATTAAGGTTGATTTAGTACAAGCCAGCACGGGTGAATTGTTCAAAAAAGCTGAGGCCGAAAAAGAATCCCCAGTAGCCGATGTCATTTTCGGAGGCTCCTATGCCCTCTTCTCTTCTAACGAAAAACTTTTTGAACCTTATATTTCCCAAGAAAACGACCAGATAATCCCTGAATATCAAAATAAAACTGGATTCTACACGCCTTATACACTTGATGTCAGTGTCATCATTGCCAATTCATCTCTTACAAAAGATATTAAAATTGAAGGTTACAATGATTTACTCAATCCTAAATTAAAAGGAAAAATCGCTACTGCTGATCCAAGTAATGCTTCTAGCGCCTTTGCACAACTAACAAACATGCTTGTAGACCAAGGTGGATACGAAAATGAACAAGCTTGGACCTATGTGAAAAATCTATTTACCCTAGTAGATGGAAAAATTGCATCTAGCTCTTCAAATGTTTACAAAGCTGTCGCTGATGGGGAAATGGCTGTTGGACTCACCTATGAAGATCCTGCCTTAAAACTCTTAAATGATGGAGTTGATGTAAAAGTCATTTATCCAAAAGAAGGAACCGTCTTTTTACCTGGTAACGCTGCCATCGTCAAAAATGCCAAACACATGGAAAACGCTAAGAAATTTATCGATTTCATCCTTTCTCAAGAAATCCAAGATAAGCTAGGAACTGAAACTACAATCAGACCTATTCGTAAAAATGCTAAAACCAATAAAAATATGAAGGCTATGACAGAAATCAATATTGCCACTGAAGATTCAGATTATGTCATCAAGAATAAATCAGATATCGTTAAAAAATACAACGAAGTCTTTACAGATATCCAATCTAAACAGTAAAAGAGGTTCACTATGAGTGAGATCAAAATTATTAACGCCAAAAAAATCTACCACGATGTCCCTGTTATTGAGAATTTGAACATTACAATTCCCAAAAGGAAGTCTCTTTACCCTTCTTGGGTCCTTCAGGGTGTGGGAAAACGACCCTTCTTCGTATGATTGCAGGTTTCAACAGTATCGAAGGCGGAGAATTTTTACTTCGATGATACAAAAAAATCAATAATATGGAACCCAGCAAACGCAATATCGGGATGGTTTTCCAAAACTACGCTATTTTTCCCACATTTGACTGTCCGAGATAATGTTGCTTTTTGGTCTTAAGCAAAAAGAAGGTTCCAAAAGAAGAATTGATTCAACAGACCAACAAGTATCTTGAACTCATGCAAATTGCTCAATATGCGGATCGAAAGCCCTGATAAACTCAGTGGTGGACAACAACAACGTGTCGCCTTGGCACGTGCCTTAGCTGTTAATCCAAGTGTTCTCCTCATGGACGAGCCACTTAGTAACCTGGATGCCAAACTTCGCTTGGATATGCGTCAAGCCATTCGAGAAATCCAACACGAAGTGGGAATTACAACTGTTTATGTGACCCACGACCAAGAAGAAGCCATGGCTATTTCAGACCAAATTGCTGTTATGAAAGACGGAGTCATCCAACAAATCGGCCGACCAAAAGAACTCTATCATAAACCAGCTAATGAGTTTGTCGCCACCTTTATTGGACGCACAAATATCATCCCTGCCAATCTTGAAAAACGGAGCGACGGCGCTTATATCGTCTTTTCAGATGGCTATGCCCTTCGAATGCCAGCTCTTGATCAGGCTGAGGAGCAAGCTATTCATGTAAGCATTCGTCCTGAAGAGTTTATCAAAGATGAATCTGGAGATATTGAAGGAACTATTAGCGATAGCGTCTATCTTGGACTAAATACTGAATATTTCATCGAGACAGGATTTGCCTCAAAAATTCAAGTTAGCGAAGAATCAACTTTTGAAGAAGATCTACAAAAAGGCGATCGTATTCGTCTACGAATCAATACTCAAAAATTAAACGTCTTTTCTACAGATGGTTCCCAAAACCTGATAAAAGGAGTCAACCATGGAACGTAAAAAACTAAATATTTGGACAGCCTCCTCTTTCTTCATCTTTCTTACCTATCTTGTCTTTCTCGTTTATCCTATCGTTACCGTGCTCAAGCAAGCACTCATACATGAAGGACAATTTCACTAGCTAATTTTGTCACTTTCTTTAGTAAAGCCTACTACTCTGAGACACTCGTCAACAGTTTCAAGGTTTCCATTACCGCTACTGTCACTTCCTTAGTCGTAGGAACCTTATTAGCTTATCTCTTCTCTATGTATGACTTCAAAGGAAAGAAATTTCTACAAATATTGATTATCATTGCTTCCATGTCAGCTCCTTTCGTGGGAGCCTACTCCTGGATTCTCTTGCTGGGACGAAATGGGGTCATTACTAAATTCCTGACAAATACCCTTCATCTTCCAGCTATCGATATTTATGGATTCAAAGGAATTGTACTTGTCTTTACACTGCAACTATTCCCACTGGTATTTCTATACGTTGCTGGGACAATGAAAAGTATTGACAATTCTCTACTTGAAGCCGCTGAAAGCATGGGGTCCTTCGGATTTAAGCGTATCGTAACGGTTGTTTTACCTCTCCTAGTTCCAACCTTACTAGCTGCTGCCTTGCTTGTATTTATGAGAGCATTCTCAGACTTTGGAACGCCTATGTTGATTGGTGAAGGATATCGGACTTTCCCTGTCCTGATTTATACCCAATTTATTAGCGAGGTTGGAGGAAATTCTGCTTTTGCATCTGCTTTAGCAATTATGGCGATTATCATTGCCTTGGCGATTTTCCTTATCCAAAAATACATCTCAAACCGCTACAGTTTCAGCATGAATTCGCTCCATCCAATTGAGCCTAAAAAAACTACAAAAGGAAAAATGGCTGCCATTTATGCAACAGTCTACGGAATTATCTTGTTCTCTGTTCTACCTCAAGTCTACTTGATTTATACTTCTTTCCTAAAAACATCAGGTATGGTATTTGTCAAAGGCTATTCTCTAAACAGTTACAAGGTAGCTTTCAATCGTATGGGATCTGCTATTTTCAATACCATTCGTATCCCTTTGATTGCCTTAGTTCTAGTTGTCCTATTCGCAACATTTATCTCCTACCTAGCCGTTAGAAAACGTAATTTGTTTACAAACTTAATTGACAGCCTCAGTATGGTACCTTATATTGTACCAGGAACCGTTCTAGGGATTGCCTTCATTTCTTCCTTCAATACTGGTCTATTTGGAAGTGGATTTCTTATGATTACAGGGACAGCTTTCATCTTAATTATGTCTCTATCTGTCAGAAGATTACCCTTATACTATTCGCTCATCTGTTGCTAGCTTTGCAACAAATAGCACCAAGTATTGAAGAAGCTGCTGAAAGCTTAGGAAGTAGCCGTCTCAATACCTTTGCCAAGATTACAACTCCAATGATGCTATCTGGTATTATTTCTGGAGCTATCCTATCTTGGGTCACAATGATTTCAGAACTCTCTACTTCTATCCTCCTCTACAATGTCAAAACAAGAACAATGACTGTAGCTATTTATACAGAGGTTCTCAGAGGAAATTACGGTGTAGCCGCAGCCTTGTCAACTATCCTGACTGTTCTAACAGTAGGTTCCTTGCTCTTGTTTATGAAAATCTCTAAAAGCAATAGCATTACACTTTAGTTTTCCCCATCAAAAACAGCCGAAAGGATTACCCTCGGCTGTTTTTTCTTATCTTGATATTCTTATCAAATCCCTAGTTCATAGCAAGCAAGTCTAGACTGATTAAATAGAGGCTTCTTCCATCTTCTCACGTCCTAGTTCTCGGTAACTACGGTCGCCGACAACTTCTACGCTAAACTGCCCGTCCTCATATTCAAGGATCGTCACGCTACCATTATCTAGACCATGCGGATGCATGCCATTAATCAGATAAACAATGGTTCCAATGGTCATTCCGTGGCTGACGACAAGGGCGTTGCCTCCCACCTTGTTCTTCCATTTCTTTAGCAATCGCTTCAAAACCTTCCTTGATTCGGCCACTGAGTTTTTCCCAGCCTTCAGCCCAACCAGCTGTATCGACCTCTACCAAACCCTCAGCCAGTTCAGCATAAGACAATTGGTGAACGTGGTCCACATTAAAGATACGAGGAATAATGCCCATGAAAAGATCGCCATCATAAGCTCCGTCAAAGCTACCAAAACACCATTCTCTGATACGCTTGTCCATGCGATAAGGGATTTTCCCCTGCAGATCAAGTTCTTCAAGGATAATTCCCATAGTCTGAATGGTGCGGCCAGAATCACTCGAATAAGCGCGCTCAAACTGTAGACCAGATTCTCGTAAACCGATTCCTAATTCTTGAATCCCTCGCTCACCTTCAGCTGTTAAGGGAGTATCGCTCCAACCTTGCGCGCGACCAATCGTATTAAACATGGTCTTGCCATGACGTACCAAATACAATCGTACTTTTACCATTTTCCGTCCTCCGTTTGCTTCTATTATATCATGGATGATAAAACAAAAGCCACCCATACAGGCGACTTTTGCAGGAGATTATTATGAAAAAGTTTAGGAGTTCTATTAAATAAAGATATTAGATGAAAATCAAATTCAAACTAAATCAGTGTTATCTGTTTCAAATAATATTAGGAGGTCTTTATTTAATGATTATAGTATACACAGCTAACCTTAAATAGAACTTAAAATTTCTCTTATTTTCTTAATTTTTAAAACTATGAATTGGTGCTGGGATTTGTCCTCCACGAGAGATGAAATCAACAGACGAAGCCCCATTGATCTTCATAACAGGTGCAGTACCTAATAGGCCACCAAACTCAATCATATCGCCTTCTTTTCCTTTTGGAATGATACGAACAGCCGTTGTTTTCATGTTAATGACACCAATTGCAGCCTCATCCGCAATCATAGCCGCAATGGTTTCAGCAGGTGTATCTTCTGGAATGGCAATCATATCCAAACCAACAGAACAGATAGCCGTCATAGCTTCTAGTTTCCAAATTAAGAGAGCCATTTTGCACTGCAGCAATCATCCCCTCATCCTCGGAAACAGGAATAAAGGCACCAGACAAACCCCCAACTTGGTTGCAGGCCATCACTCCACCCTTCTTAACTTGGTCGTTCAAGAGTGCCAAGGCAGCCGTCGTCCCGTGTGTTCCAACCGTTTCTAGCCCCATTTCTTCAAGGACACGTGCAACAGAATCTCCAACCGCAGGAGTTGGCGCCAAACTCAAGTCCACAATACCAAACTCCACACCCAGTCTTTCACTAGCCATTTGACCAACCAATTGACCGATACGAGTGATTTTAAAGGCAGTTTTCTTAACTGTTTCGGCTACTACATCAAAGCTCTGTCCACGAACTTTTTCCAAGGCACGTTTCACCACACCAGGACCAGAAACTCCGACATTGATGATAACATCTGCTTCCCCAACACCATGAAAGGCACCCGCCATAAATGGATTGTCCTCAACAGCATTAGCGAATACAACCAACTTGGCCGCTCCCATATCTGATAGATTAGCCGTTTCCTTAATAACTCGTCCCATATCTGCCACAGCCGTCATATTAATACCAGACTTGGTTGAGCCAATATTAACTGACGAGCAAACCTTATCCGTTTCAGCCAAAGCGCGAGGAATAGAATTGATGAGAATCTCATCTCCCTTTTGATAACCTTTTTGTACCAAGGCAGAGAAACCACCAATAAAGTCCACACCAATCTCTTTCGCAGCCTTATCAAGCGCTTTTGCCAGAACCACATAGTCCGTCGCATCTGTCGCTGCTCCAATCAGAGAAATAGGAGTCACCGATACACGCTTATTAACGATAGGAATTCCCAACTCAGCTGCAATTTCATCACCAACAGCCACTAAATTAGCTGCCTTGGTCGTAATCTTTTGATAAATTTTCTCCGCAGCACGATTGATATCTGGATCGATACAGTCCAAAAGGGAAATCCCCATGGTAATAGTTCTGATATCGAAGTTTTGCTCCTCAATCATGGCGATGGTTTCAGTAACTTGTCTAATATCCATGATACACCTCCTAGATATTATACATAGCTTCGAAAATCGCTGCACTCTGAATATTGATTTTTACATTCAAAGTTTGTCCCAAAAGCTTTCAAATTCATTACGAAGATAAGTAAAATCTTGCTTTTTTCATCACTAGAGACGACAGCCATCATCGTGAAATATTCATCCAAGACAGTTTGAGAAATATCATCAATATTCAAACCCTAATTCTGCAATTTTACCAGAAACACCTGCAACAATTCCAGATTTATCTTTACCAACAACAGTTATAATCGCTTTCATAAGCAAACTCCAATTCTTCTTAAAATAAGAAACCTGAACATTAAACAGGATTCTTTTCAAATAGTATAGCATAATTCTAACTAAAATACTCAAAAACGCCTGCTTACGAAGTTGTTCTTAAGAAAAAAACAATTTCGTAAACAAGCGTCTACTATCCCAACTTATGATGAGTGTTCCCGCTAGGACCGAAATCCTAGCGGTAGACCAGAGCTAGACTAAGAGCACAAGACTCCATCATCATAACACTCAACAAAATTGATGATTTTATACTAATTCGATGATCGCCATTGGCGCTGCATCACCACGACGTGGTTCAGTTTTAAGGATACGAGTGTATCCACCGTTACGTTCAGCATAACGAGGTGCGATTTCTGAGAACAATTTGAAGTGCTGTAGTAGAAGTGTACTTATCAGTTGCTTCATCATAGTTTTCAGATGCGATTTCATTACGTACGAAAGCAGCTGCTTGACGACGTGCATGCAAATCACCACGTTTACCTAGAGTAATCATTTTTTCAACAGTTTTACGGATTTCTTTAGCACGAGCTTCAGTTGTCACGATTGATTCGTTGATCAAAAGGTCAGTTGTCAAATCGCGAAGCATTGCTTTACGTTGTGAGCTAGTGCGTCCTAGTTTACGGTAAGCCATTTATTCCTCCTTTATTTATCTTTTAATCCAAGACCCAAATCAATGAGTTTGAGTTTCACTTCTTCCAAACTCTTGCGTCCAAGATTTCGTACTTTCATCATCTCTGCTTCAGATTTTTCTGTCAAATCATGCACAGTATTGATACCGGCACGTTTCAAACAGTTGTATGAACGCACAGACAAGTCCAGTTCCTCAATCGTACGATCCAAAATACGATCGTCAGATTCAGTATCAGCTTCTTTCATCACTTCAGTTGACTTAGCAATCTCAGTAAGATTTGTAAACAAATCAAGATGTTCTGTCAAAATACGTGCTGAAAGCCCTAAAGCATCTTCTGGAATAATTGTTCCATTAGTCAAGATTTCAAGGGTTAATTTGTCAAATCCATCATTGCTACCTACACGAGCAGGTTCCACTTGATAGTTGACTTTTGTAACTGGTGTATAAATAGAATCTACAGCAAGTGTTCCAACTGGTGCATTATCCTTTTTATTTTCATCAGCAGGTACATATCCACGACCACTGTTAACAGTCATAGTCGCTTTTAGGGAAGAACCTTCACCGATTGTAAAGAGATAATGATCTGGATTTACAATTTCAATATCGCTATCTGTCAAAATGTCACCAGCTGTTACTTCAGCAGGACCTTCAACATCTAGTTCGATGATTTTTTCGTCTTCAACGTACGATTTCACTGCAATTCCTTTAATGTTCAGAATGATTTGCATCACGTCTTCACGAACACCTGGAACTGTGTCAAACTCATGTAACACACCATCAATGTTGATAGATGTCACAGCTGCTCCTGGTAGAGAAGCTAGAAGTACACGACGAAGAGAGTTACCAAGAGTTGTACCGTAGCCACGTTCAAGTGGTTCGATTACAAACTTGCCATAATCTTTATTTTCATCAATTTTTGTTATATTTGGTTTTTCAAACTCGATCATTTAGTTACTCCCTCTTAAACGAAAAGCAGTGTAATGCGATGATTATACACGGCGACGTTTTGGAGGACGAGCACCATTGTGTGGCACTGGAGTCACATCACGAATTGCTGTTACTTCAAGACCAGCGGCAGCAAGCGCACGAATAGCTGACTCACGACCAGAACCTGGACCTTTTACAGTAACTTCAACTGATTTAAGACCGTGTTCTTGTGCAGATTTAGCAGCAGCTTCAGAAGCCATTTGAGCAGCGAATGGTGTAGATTTACGAGAACCTTTGAAACCAAGAGCACCAGCTGATGACCAAGCAATTGCATTACCATGCACATCAGTAATCATAACAATAGTGTTATTAAATGTAGCGTGAATATGAGCAATACCAGATTCGATATTCTCTTCACACGACGTTTACGTGTTGGTTTAGCCAAGACTTTTACCTCCTATATTATTTTTTCTTACCAGCGATCGCAACAGCTTTACCTTTACGAGTGCGAGCGTTGTTTTTAGTGTTTTGTCCACGGACAGGAAGTCCACGACGGTGACGGATACCACGGTATGAACCGATTTCCATCAAACGTTTGATGTTCAAGTTTACTTCACGACGAAGGTCACCTTCAACTTTGATTGCATCCACTTCACGACGGATAGCATCTTCTTGATCTGATGTAAGATCACGTACACGAACATCTTCTGAGATTCCAGCAGCAGCCAAAATTTTCTTAGATGTTGCAAGTCCGATACCATAAACATAAGTCAATGAGATTACTACGCGTTTGTCATTTGGAATGTCAACTCCAGCAATACGAGCCATGTTTTCTCCTTTCTATCTTATCCTTGACGTTGTTTGTGTTTTGGATTTGCTGGGCAAATTACCATAACACGACCATTACGACGAATAACTTTACAGTATTCGCAAATTGGTTTGACCGATGGTCTTACTTTCATTTCTTATCCCTCCAAGTTTTTCGATTATTTAAAGCGGTAAGTGATACGTCCACGTGTCAAGTCATATGGACTCATTTCGACAGTAACACGATCTCCCGCTAAAATACGAATATAGTTTTTACGAATTTTACCAGAAACTGTTGCTAAAATCTGATGTCCATTTTCAAGTTCAACCGTAAACATTGCATTCGGCATTGTATCAACTACTTTGCCTTCAACTTCAATCACATCGTCTTTTGCCACGCAAAAGCACCTCCATAAATTTCGATTCGATGCCTCTAGACACAGAGACAACAATTATAAGTCAGACTATCTCAGTATAACATTTGTAGCGGATTTTTGCAAGTGTGAAAAACGCTTTATTTCAAATTTGTCAATACTTTTTCGATATCTGAGAAGACATCATTGATATCTTGATTACCTTCGATGTCATGAACCAAACCTTTGGCACGGTAGTGAGCAATGATTGGTTCTCCTTGAGCAATATTAACGTCCAAACGACGTTTTACTGTCTCAGGTTTGTCATCTTCACGTTGGTAATAATCTTCTTCTTTATAGTCAACTGGTGGGTTAAAGACCTTGTGGAAAGTTTCTCCAGTTACGCGGTGGATGATACGACCACTCAAACGTTCCAAGAGGCTGTCTGGATTCACTTCGATGTTGATAACACCTTCCAGTTCGATGCCAAGTTCAGCCAATGTTTTGTCCAAAGCATGAGCTTGTTCGATTGTACGTGGGTAACCATCCAACAAGAATCCTGTTTCTTTAATATCATCTTGTGAAAGACGTTCTTTTACGATTCCATTTGTAACTTCGTCAGGAACCAATTCACCCTTGTCAATGTATGACTTAGCAAGAACACCCATTTCAGTTTGATTTGCCATTGCAGCTCGGAACATATCACCTGTTGAGATATGTGCAACATGGAATTGTTCTACGATTTTTGCTGCTTGAGTTCCCTTACCTGCACCAGGTAAGCCCATAATCAAAAGATTCATGATTTGATCTCCTTATTTTATTTTTAAATAGAAGCAAAAAAAGTCTTTTCACCCCTATTTAAAAACAAAATAGAAGAGGGGAGACCAAACTCTCACAAATGTCAGAGTTTAAACCTCCACTCCCTCAGCATTTACTGATTCAGTAAATACTTTTATTCTGTTCTGTCCATGAAACCAACATACTTACGTTTCAATAGGTAACCTTCCAATTGTTTGATTCCTTCAATACCTGTAGAGATAATGATCAAAAGACTGGTTCCTCCAAAAGCAACTGCTTCTGAAAGTCCGAAAACATCTTTTGCTACAATCGGTAAAATAGAAATCACACCAAGGAAGAGGGAACCAACAGTTGCAAGACGACGAAGAAGTTTAGACATATATTCTTCTGTACCTTTACCAGGACGAACTCCGTGGATATAGGCACCGCTCTTTTTGTAGGTTCTCTGCCGCTTTTTCAGGATTAATCTGTACAAACGTATAGAAGAATGTAAAGAGAATAATCAACAAAGCATACATGGCAATACCAGTTGGTGAAGTTGTTGCCAGCATTTCTTGTGCTGTTCTTACCCAAGCCCAATCATGACCTGTAGCGCTCAAAAAAACTGAAGAATAGCCGCAGGCGCCGCAGTAATCGAACTTGCAAAGATAACAGGGATAACTCCAGCAGGGTTTACCTTCAAAGGAAGGTAAGAGCTAGATGGAGCACCTTGTGCAACCTTAGTATATTGGATTGGAATTTTTGTATTCTGCTTGTTGAACATAAGTTGTAAAAGTAAATGATCAACAATACAGCAATAATCAAAATGATTACGAAAAATGATAGATGAGTTGATACGGCTACTTGGGAACGTTTAACCAAAGTAGTCCACATAGATGCCCTGAATCATCTCTGGAATTGAGGCAACAATCCCGGCAAAGATAATCATAGAAACACCATTTCCGTATCCCTTATCTGTAATTTGCTCTCCCAACCAAGTCACAATCATACTACCAGCTGTTAAGATGATACCAATCATGATAAAGACTTGTGGAGTAAGAGCTGTTTTTCAACAATTGAGCTCCAGCCAAAGTATTAAAACCAGCTGTAATCCCGATAGATTGCACAAAAGCGAGAACTAGAGCAATATAACGAGTAGCTTGATTCAATTTTCTTCGACCTACTTCCCCTTGTTTACCCCACTCTACAAACTTGGGTAAAATATCCATTTGCAAGAGTTGGACAACGATAGAGGCCGTAATGTAGGGGCTAACACCAAGAGCAAAAACTGAGAAGTTTTTCATGGCATTCCCTGACACCAAGCTCAACATGTTTAAGAAGGATAATCCACTTAAAGCATTCAAGCTATTGGCATTCACACCAGGAACTGTAATACTAGTTCCGATACGAAAGACCAAAACGATAAAAATTGTAAATAAAATTTTTGATCGAACCTGCTTGACTTTAAGAGCTTCTCTTAATAATTTAAAAAACATAGGTCACCTCTCTTAGATGACTTCTACTGAACCACCTTTAGCAGTGATAGCTTCTTCAGCTGATTTAGAGAATTTAGCTGCTTTCACAGTCAATTTCTTAGTCAACTCACCGTTACCAAGAATTTTAATACCTGATTTTTCAGCTTTAACAATTCCTGCTTCGATAAGAACAACTGGAGTTACTTCAGCACCATCTTCAAAGACGTTCAATTGGTCAAGGTTCACAATTGCGTATTCTTTAGCGTTGATGTTAGTGAATCCACGTTTTGGAAGACGACGGAACAATGGAGTTTGTCCACCTTCAAAACCAAGGCGAACTCCGCCACCGCTACGAGCTTTTTGACCTTTTTGACCACGACCAGATGTTTTACCGTTACCTGATGAAGTACCACGACCAACGCGGTTACGTACTTTACGAGAACCTTCTGCAGGTTTCAATTCATGAAGTTTCATTTTTATTTTCTCCTCTTTTGTAAAATGCTAGCGCCGATAAGGGAGAAAAGGTTGTCTCCCCCATCAACTCGCCTATACGACGTCATCATAGATGACTATATCTAGTTTTAGGGGATGGTATAGTGCACATCCCCTAAAAATTCATTAGTTTACTTCTTCAACTGTTACCAAGTGAGATACTGCAGTGATCATACCACGGATAGCAGCGTTATCTTCTTTAATAACAGAGCTGTTCAATTTGCCAAGTCCAAGTGCTACAACAGTTTTACGTTGTGATGGAATGCGTCCGATTGGAGACTTAGTCAAAGTAATTTTAATTTGAGCCATTTTATCCCCTTTCTTATGCCAAATCAGAAACTGAAATACCACGAAGGGCAGCAACTTCTTCAGCGCGTTTCAATTGTTTCAAACCTTCAACAGTTGCACGAACAATGTTGATTGGAGTGTTAGAACCAAGTGATTTAGATGTAATATCTGCCACACCTGCCAATTCCACAACGGCACGAACTGCACCACCAGCGGCAACTCCAGAACCTTCTACAGCAGGTTTCAACAATACTTTAGCTCCACCGAATTCTGAAAGAACTTCGTGTGGGATTGTTGTTCCAACCATAGGAACTTCGATCAAGTTTTTCTTAGCATCATCTACTGCTTTACGGATTGCTTCTGGAACTTCTTGAGCTTTACCAGTACCAAATCCTACGCGACCGTTGTGGTCACCAACAACAACAAGAGCTGCGAAACGAAGACGACGTCCACCTTTAACAACTTTTGTAACACGGTTGACAGCAACTACGCGTTCTTCAAATTCAACTGCATTGTCTTTAAATGCCATTTTCTAGTGTCCTCCTATTAGAATTTCAATCCGTTTTCACGAGCTGCATCAGCCAAAGCTTTCACACGTCCGTGATATAGATATCCACCGCGGTCGAACACCACTTCTGAAATACCTTTAGCGTTTGCACGTTCTGCAACGAGTTTACCGACAGCAACGGCTTGTTCAGTTTTAGTTCCTTTTGAAACTTCTTTGTCAAGAGTTGAAGCACTTGCGAGCGTTACACCCGCTACGTCATCAATCACTTGAGCGTAGATGCCTGTATTAGAACGGAATACGTTCAAACGTGGGCGATCAGCAGTTCCAGAGAGTTTTCCGCGAACGCGACGGTGGCGTTTTTGGCGGAGTTTGTTTTTATCTGGTTTTGAAATCACAGTTTTCACCTCTTTAGTTTTAAATCGTGTGCTATGCACAAAGTTGGAAAATAGGTTGGTGGTTGAGAATCAACCACTCAACATTATTTACCTGTTTTACCTTCTTTACGGCGAACGAATTCACCAACGTAACGGATACCTTTACCTTTATATGGTTCTGGTGAACGAAGGCTACGTACGTAAGCAGCTGTTTGACCAACTACTTCTTTTGAAATTCCGCTAACAACGATTGTTGTTGGGTTTGGAAGTTCAAAAGTAATTCCTTCTGGAGCTTCAACTTCGTCTGGATGAGATTTACCAACAGCCAAAACAAGTTTAGATCCTTGAAGTTGTGCACGGTAACCAACCCCGCGCATTTCAAGTTCTTTCTTGAATCCTTCTGATACACCAACAACCATGTTGTTCAAAAGGGCACGAGTAGTTCCGTGGATAGTTTTCATTTCTTTTGAATCGTTTGGACGGTGAAGAGTTACTTCAGTACCTTCCACACGGATTTCAATATCTTTTGAGAACTCACGAGTAAGTTCTCCTTTAGGTCCTTTTACAGTTACAACGTTGTCATTGTTAGTGAGTTCAACACCAGCAGGCAACACGATAACTTTATTACCAATACGTGACATGTTTTTATTCTCCTGTTAAATTGTCAGGCCATAACGGCCAGTTTTCACGGGGTTAAGATACTTATTTAGTTCAAGAGCTGAACTGAACACGCTCTAACGAGCTTTGTATCTTGATTTGAGTTCGAGCTAAGAATTTGGTGAAAAAGATAAGTTTGTCTTGGAGCATCGCTCCTGCTACAAACTTCCTATTTTCACTGCATTCTTTTAACGCTCTCACATCATCAATTACCAAACGTAAGCGATAACTTCTCCCACCAACATTCTTTTGGCGTGCTTCTTTATCAGTAAGCAAACCTTCAGAAGTTGAAAGGATAGCAATTCCAAGTCCGTTAAGAACTTTTGGAAGGTCTTCACGTTTTTTGTAGACACGAAGTCCTGGTTTAGAAACACGTTTCAAGTTAGTGATAACTTTTTCACCGTTTGGTCCGTATTTAAGGAATACACGGATGATGCCTTGTTTGTCATCTTCGATGATTTCAACGTTTTTTACAAAACCTTCGCGTTTAAGGATTTCAGCAATCCCTTTTTTGATGTTTGATGCAGGTACTTCAAGTACTTCGTGTTTAGCTTGGTTAGCGTTACGAATACGAGTTAGGAAGTCTGCGATTGGGTCAGTCATAACCATTTTGTTTTTCTCCTCTTACTAGTAGTTTGCAAGTTGCACTTGCTAGTTAATACATGATACATCAAAGAGCGTAACAGCTCAGAAATAGTATTTGATGCAGCGATGCTCAAATTGCTTTTTTCAGAGCTGTAGCTCTGTTCAAATTTGAACACTGAGCTATAACTCTGGGTGAAAAAGATAAACTTTCCTAGAAACTTCAGTTTCTTCGTCAAGTTTCCTATTTTCACTTGGAGTTTTGACGCCCTTGATATCTTAAATTACCAAGATGCTTTTGTTACACCAGGAATTTGTCCTTTGTAAGCTAATTCACGGAAGCAAACACGGCAAAGTTTAAATTTGCGGTAAACTGAATGTGGACGACCACATTTCACAACGAGTATAAGCTTGAGTAGAGAACTTCGCTGGACGTTTGTTCTTAGCAATCATTGATTTTTTAGCCATTAGATTTACCTCCTATATTATTTTGCAAAAGGCATTCCAAGGCCTGTAAGCAATGCACGTGACTCTTCGTCAGTGTTAGCAGTAGTTACGATAACGATGTCAAGACCACGAGTTTTGTCAACGTCATCAAAGTTGATTTCTGGGAAAATCAATTGTTCTTTCACACCAAGTGTGTAGTTTCCGCGTCCATCAAATGATTTTGTTGGAACACCGTGGAAGTCACGTACACGTGGAAGTGAAACTGAAACCAATTTATCCAAGAATTCGTACATACGTTCACCACGAAGGGTAACTTTTGCACCGATCGCAACACCTTCACGAAGACGGAAGCCGGCGATTGATTTTTTAGCTTTAGTGATAAGTGGTTTTTGACCTGAGATAAGTGCCAATTCTTCAGCAGCTTTTTCAAGGCTTTTAGCGTTTGATACAGCTTCACCAACACCCATGTTCAAAACGATCTTATCTACTTTAGGCACAGCCATCACTGATGAGTAGTTGAATTGTTCTGTCAAAGCAGGAACTACTTCATTAAGATATTTTTCTTTTAAACGATTTGCCATTATACTTCTCCTTTCCTTCGTGATTAATCAAGCACTTCGCCTGATTTTTTGTTGTAGCGAACTTTTTTACCGTCTACAAATTTGTAACCAACACGACCAGCTACACCATTTTTGTCCAAAACTTGAACGTTTGATACGTGGATAGCTGCTTCTTTCTCGATGATACCACCTTGAGGAAGCTCGTTAGTTGGACGTTGGTGTTTCTTAACGATGTTAACACCTTCAACGATAACTTTGTTTACTTTTGGAAGGGCAGTAAGGACAACAGCTTCTGTTCCCTTATCTTTACCAGCGATTACGCGAACTTTGTCGCCTTTTTTTACAAACATTAGGTTTCTCCTTGATTTTTCTTACGCCCATAAGGGCACCCTAGCTTGAAGCTAGGGGACTAGTTTGTTTCTAAAAATTAAAGTACTTCTGGAGCAAGTGACACGATCTTCATGAAGCCACCTTCACGCAATTCACGTGCAACTGGGCCAAAGATACGTGTTCCGCGAGGAGTTTTGTCTTCACGGATGATAACTGCTGCGTTTTCGTCAAATTTGATGTATGAACCATCAGCACGACGAGCACCTGATTTAGTACGAACGATAACTGCTTTAACAACGTCACCTTTTTTAACCGCACCACCAGGAGTAGCTTGTTTTACAGATGCCACGATAACATCACCGATGTTTGCAAATTTACGTCCTGAACCACCAAGAACTTTGATAGTCAAGATTTCACGAGCACCGCTGTTGTCTGCGACTTTCAAACGAGTTTCTGTTTGAATCATTTCAGTTTTCTCCTTTCAGGTTTGATTAGATGATGACCGCTTCTTCAACAACTTCTACAAGACGGAAACGTTTTGTAGCTGAAAGCGGGCGAGTTTCCATGATACGTACGATATCGCCTTCTTTGGCAACATTGTTTTCATCATGAGCTTTGTATTTTTTAGAGTAGTTAATACGTTTACCATAGACTGGGTGGTTACGTTTTGTTTCAACTACAACTGTGATTGTCTTGTCCATTTTGTCAGATACAACACGTCCAACAAGAACTTTACGATTATTGCGTTCCATTGAAATTTCTCCTTCCCTAGTCTATTATTTCGCTTCAGATTGAACTGTTTTGATACGAGCGATTTGTTTTTTAACTTCTTTCAAGCGAGCTGTTTGTTCCAATTGACCAGTAGCAGCTTGGAAACGAAGTTCAAACAATTCTTTTTTCAATTCGTTTTCGCGCTTCGCGAGTTCTTCTTGAGAAAGACCACGAAGTTCTTTAACAAATTCTTTTACTTCATTAAGTTTCATGCCTTCTCCTTATTCTGCTTCACGTTTTACGAATTTACATTTAACTGGCAATTTGTGGCTAGCAAGACGAAGCGCTTCGCGAGCGATCTCTTCAGATACACCAGCGATTTCGAACATCACTTTACCACGTTTAACTGGTGCTACCCAACCTTCAGGTGCCCCTTTACCAGATCCCATACGCACACCGATAGCTTTAGCAGTGTATGATTTGTGTGGGAAGATTTTAATCCAAACTTTACCACCACGTTTCATGTAACGAGTCATGGCGATACGAGCAGCTTCGATTTGGCGGTTAGTGATCCAGTGGCTAGTTGTAGCTTGAAGACCGTATTCACCGAATGCTACTTCTTTTCCACCTTTTGCTTCACCGCGCATTTTTCCACGGAATTCACGACGGTGTTTAACACGTTTAGGTACTAACATTGGTTATTTACCTCCTTTAGTGTTTTTGCGAGCTGGAAGAACTTCACCACGGTAGATCCATACTTTAACACCAAGTTTACCGTATGTAGTATCTGCTTCTTCCCAAGCGTAATCGATATCTGCACGAAGTGTGTGAAGTGGAACAGTTCCTTCAGAGTATCCTTCAGCACGGGCGATATCTGCACCGTTCAAACGACCTGATACTTGAGTTTTGATTCCTTTAGCTCCAGCACGCATTGCACGTTGGATTGCTTGTTTTTGTGCACGACGGAAAGCAACACGTTGCTCCAATTGACGAGCAATTCCTTCACCAACAAGGTGAGCATCCAAATCAGGTTGTTTGATTTCGATGATGTTGATGTGTACTTGTTTTCCAGTCAATTTGTTAAGTTTCGCACGGAGTGCATCAACATTAGCACCACCTTTACCGATAACCATACCTGGTTTAGCAGTGTGAAGTGAAACGTTAACTTTGTTTACTGCGCGTTCGATTTCGATAGTTGAAACTGCTGCGTCAGCAAGTTCTTTTTGAACGAATTTACGGATTGCAAGATCTTCATGAAGGTAATCCGCGTATTCTTTTTCAGCATACCATTTGGCATCCCAATCACGGATGATGCCGACACGCATACCAATTGGATGTACTTTTTGACCCACGATTTTACCTCCTTATTTTTCTGCAACAGCTACAGTGATGTGAGCTGTACGTTTGTTGATTGGTGAAGCTGAACCTTTCGCACGTGGACGGAAACGTTTCATAGTTGGTCCTTCGTTTGCGAATGCTTCAGATACTACCAAGTTAGCTTTATCCAAACCAAAGTTGTTTTCAGCGTTAGCTACAGCTGAGTTCAAAACTTTCAAGATGATTTCAGCAGCTTTGTTTGGAGTGAATGTCAAGATTGCGATTGCATCGGCTACGCTTTTACCACGGATGTTATCAAGAACAAGACGTGATTTACGAGGTGAAACACGTACTGTACGAGCCATTGCTTTAGCTGAAGTAATTTCTGCCATTTATGTTCTCCTTATTTTCTACGTGTTTTCTTGTCGTCTGCAGCGTGACCTTTGTAAGTACGAGTTGGTGCAAATTCACCAAGTTTGTGACCTACCATGTCTTCTTGGATGTAAACAGGTACGTGTTTACGTCCGTCATAAACTGCAATAGTGTAACCAATGAAACTTGGGAAGATCGTTGAACGACGTGACCAAGTTTTAATAACTTTTTTCTTTTCGTCGTTAGCTTGAGCTTCAACTTTTTTCATCAAATGCTCATCGACGAAAGGTCCTTTTTTAAGACTGCGTCCCATTTTTATATTTTCTCCTTTAAATGTTGTACCACAGCGGCTTGCGCTCACATGGAGCGCTACCGAGCTGGCGGATTTACTAGTTGCTTAAGCAACTAGTTTAATATTATTTCTCGTTGCGACGACGAACGATAAGTTTGTCAGATTTCGCTTTCTTGTTACGAGTTTTAAGACCAAGAGCAGGTTTGCCCCATGGAGTAGATGGTGCTTTACGACCAACTGGTGCTTTACCTTCACCACCACCGTGTGGGTGATCGTTAGGGTTCATTACAGAACCACGAACTGTTGGGCGGATACCTTTCCAACGGCTACGTCCTGCTTTACCAAGGTTTACAAGTCCATGTTGTTCGTTTCCGACAACACCAACTGTAGCACGGCAAGTTCCAAGAATCATACGAACTTCACCTGATTGAAGACGAACAAGAACGTATTTACCTTCAGAACCCAATACTTGAGCAGATGCACCAGCAGCACGTACCAATTCACCACCACGACCTGGTTTCAACTCGATGTTGTGGATCAAAGTACCAACTGGGATGTTAGCAAGTGGAAGAGCGTTTCCGACTTTGATATCTGCTTCTGGACCTGAAACGATACGTTGACCTACTTCAAGACCTTTTGGAGCGATGATGTATGCTTTCACACCGTCAGTGTAGTGTACAAGAGCGATGTTTGCAGAACGGTTTGGATCGTACTCGATTGTTTTAACAACTGCTTCAACGTTGTCTTTGTTACGTTTGAAGTCAACCAAACGGTAGAAACGTTTGTGTCCACCACCTTGGTGACGAACTGTGATACGACCGTTGTTGTTACGACCAGCCTTGCTCTTCAATGCAACAAGCAATGATTTTTCAGGAGTGCTTGTTGTGATTTCAGCGAAATCCAAAGAAGTCATATTACGGCGACCGTTTGTTGTTGGTTTATAAACACGAATTCCCACGATATTTCCTCCTTAGATTATTCAGCTTCAGCAGCAAACAACTCGATTGCTTTTAGAATCAGCTGTAAGTGTGATGATAGCTTTTTTAGTTTTGTTAGTAAAACCAGTGTAACGTCCAACACGTTTAGCTTTTGGTTTTACGTTGATTGTGTTAACATTGGCAACTTTAACACCTTCGAAAGCAGCTTCAACAGCTTGCTTGATCAAAAGTTTGTGTGCACGAGTGTCAACTTCAAATACATATTTCCCTGCTTCAAGTTGAGCCATTGAGCTTTCAGTGATGACAGGTTTTTTGATAACATCATACAAATTCATTATGCAAGAACCTCCTCGATTTTAGAGATAGCTGCTTGTGTGACAAGAAGTTTGTCGCTATTTGCGATGTCAAGAACACTTGCAGTTGTAGCAGTTGCAACTTTCACGTTTGGAAGGTTACGAGCTGAAAGAGCTGCGAATTCATTTCCTTCTTCAAGGATAACAAGAACTTTAGAATCGATGCTCAATGCTGCAAGAACTTTTGCAAATTCAGCAGTTTTTGGAGCTGTAAATGAAAGAGCGTCTACAGCTACGAATTTGTTTTCAGCAACTTTTTCAGAGTAAACTGATTTAAGAGCTAGGCGACGAACTTTTTGTGGAAGTTTGTAGCCGTATGAACGTGGAGTTGGTCCGAAGACAACACCACCACCACGCCATTGTGGTGAGCGGATAGAACCTTGACGAGCACGTCCAGTTCCTTTTTGACGCCATGGTTTGCGTCCACCACCTGATACTGCAGAGCGGTTTTTAACAGCGTGTGTTCCTTGACGAAGGCTTGCGCGTTGGCTGATGATCACATCAAACACAACTGATTCATTTGGTTCGATACCAAATACTGCATCGTTAAGAACAACTTGGCCAGCTTCTTTACCAGTTTGGTCAAATAATGTTACGTTTGCCATTGTGACTGATTTCCCCTTTCTTTATTATTTACCAGCTTTAACTGCTGATTTGATAGTGATAAGAGATTTCTTAGCACCTGGTACGTTACCTTTGATAAGGATAACGTTCTTTTCTGGAACAACTTGTACAACTTCAAGGTTTTGAATTGTTACGCGGTCGCCACCCATACGTCCTGCAAGGTTTTTACCTTTGAATACGCGGTTAGGTGCAACAGGTCCCATAGAACCTGGACGACGGTGGTAACGAGAACCGTGAGCCATTGGTCCACGTGATTGTCCGTGGCGTTTGATAACACCTTGGAAACCTTTACCTTTAGAAGTACCAGTTACGTCAACAACGTCTCCAGCTGCGAATGTTTCAACTGTGATTTCAGCACCAACTTCCAAGCCTTCAACGTTTTTGAATTCACGAATGAAGCGCTTAGGAGCCGTGTTAGCTTTCGCTACATGTCCTTTAGCAGGTTTGTTGCTCAATACTTCGCGTTTGTCATCGAAACCAACTTGGATAGCGTTGTATCCGTCTGTTTCAACAGTTTTAACTTGAAGAACAACGTTTGGAGTTGCTTCAATAACTGTTACAGGGATCAATTCGCCAGCTTCAGTGAAGATTTGAGTCATTCCCACTTTTTTCCCTAAGATTCCTTTTGTCATGAGAAAATAGTTCCTTTTCTATATTTTTTATTCAAAAAGTTTTTAACGAGCGTTTTTTATGCTCAAGTCTAAGATACAAAGGGCGTCAAACTCAAAGTGAAAATAGGAAACTGACGCAGTGTCTAGCAGACACTAGGAAGTTTATCTTTTTCACACCGAGTTTAGCCCGTGTTCAATTAGATTGAAACACCAGCCTCTGCTCTTTTATATTTTAGATTAAAGTTTGATTTCTACGTTTACACCACTTGGAAGATCCAATTTCATCAAACGCATCAACTGTTTTTTGAGTTGGGTTAACGATATCGATCAAACGTTTGTGTGTACGCATTTCAAATTGTTCGCGAGAGTCTTTGTATTTGTGAGTCGCACGAATGATTGTGTAGAGGCTACGTTCAGTTGGAAGTGGGATTGGACCCGCAACTTGTGCACCTGTACGAGTAGCTGATTCTACGATTTTTGCAGCCGCTGTGTCAAGCGTACGGTGTTCGTAAGCTTTCAAACGGATACGGATTTTTTTGTTTGCCATCTTTTTCTCCTTTTCGTCTATTTAAGATAATAGGCTAGCTCCACAAGAAAACCGACGCGGTGTTGCGTGGCAATGCAACCGAGCGTGTCGCAACCTCTTGCATCAAAGCTAAAGCTGTAATTTACAGCACCATAATAGAATAACACAAAGCCCCTGCGATTGCAAGGGATTTGTTGCTGTTTTTTCGTTTTTTTACAATGAAACTGTTTTCCTATTTTTTCTTTCTAAAATTAGGGATTTTCTTCTATATAAGTTAAGTCCTCTTGACCTCAAATTTATCTTCTGATTGGTCCACTAAAGATATCCGCCTTAGACTCAGTTTCTTTATAGTATCGCAGATACTGCTCCCGTCTCATCTGATGGCTAGCCAATATAAAGGATACATCGCGATTTCTCACAGTCGTATCTCGAGCTAGGCGTCGCTTTAATTCGGTCTCCTCATCCGTGTAAAAACAGATGGTTTTTGTCAAAGAGTTCCTTGGGTAAAAAGCCCACAGACATCCCTTCGACAATCAGAAATTGGTTTGGCTCCTGACAAGACCTCACTAGCCTTCCAAGGTTCTTCAATTGTCAAGACATCCATACCCGCCTGCAAGGCTAAGATATCTCTCTGCAAACTTGCCAATTCATGTGCCACTGGCAGACAAGCTGTCACCTTTTGATCTGGCGCTTGCTTTGGTACTACCAGATGGCGTTCTGAGGTGATATAAGGATCTGTTTCTAGCAAATTTACTGTAGTAGAATCTAAAGCTTGGTACAATTCCTGTGCAAAGGTTGATTTACCTGAAGCTCCATGACCGTATATTCCCAGTGTCTTGACTTTTCCCGTTTCTATCTCTGAGACCAGATGTTCTATTAAGTCTTTTTTCTTCATTCTCTCTTCACCTGTTCATAGCTTTCTTTTCCGTCATTGAGCTTGTCCCAAATCACTACTTGCCCACTTTTTGAGCGATTTTTGCACATCGATAATTCGTTGATTGGACGAACCTCGAAACTGGAGCATGAGATTTCTCTTAGTTCGATCATACCGTCCATCGACAAGAATGTCAATCAGTGATAAGAGTTCCAGTTTATCTGGAGTCTCCAACATCATTTCTTCCCAAGTATAGCCCGTCCAGGACCAGATGTCTTTGTCTGGCAATTCCTTTCGAATGCGTTTAACGAGAGGCAAGAGAATGCCTGTATTGAGAAAAGGCTCTCCTCCCAACAAAGTCAAGCCTTGAACATAGGGCTGAGCAAGATCTGCCATGATCTGTTCTTCTAATTCTGCTGTATAGGGAATGCCAGCATTGAAAAGACCAAGTCGCAACATTATAACATCCCTCGCAGTGAAACATGCAACCTGATACATAGAGAGAGTTACGCACACCTTCTCCATCTACAAAGTTAAAGGCCTTGTAGTCAATGATACGCCCTTGACTGAGTTCCTCGCTTTTCCATTCTTGTGGTTTTGGATTATTCATTCGCTACCTCTATCCAATAACGCTCGACTCCATTACGAACATCCTCAAGAGATCCCTCCATTTGCTAGAAATGACTGCTCTGCTAGCAGGATTATTCACGCTACAGGTCACAAGAGCTTTCTTGATGTTCTTTTCCTTAGCAACTTGCAAGCCCTGACGGAGAGTTTCCTTTAGCATAACCTTTGCCTCTTTCAGATGGACGAATGGAGTAGCCAATGTGGCCAGCATACTTCTAGTAGAAAGTTACTGAGGCGCAATCGGAGATTCAAAAATCCTAGAGCTTGACCTTTCATCATCAAAAAGACTACTAACTGAATTGAAGGAACCCGATTTTCAGGCAAGTTTATTCCCATTTCCTGATTCTGATTACTTTCCAACCATTCCTCATAAGAAAAATTTTCTGTATCCCAGAAACCACCGTCGTGAGGCGACTGATATTTTTCAAACTCTGCCATCATCTCTAAAACTGTTTCTTTATCTGCTAATCTTGGTCTGCGTAATTCCATCCTTACCTCCCACTAAGAGAAAAGCGAGAGTTGACTCTCACTTTTATTTCTTCTTATTCTTGTTTAAAAATTGTTCTCTGAGGCTGAGCAAACGTTCTTTCTTACCAGCTCCACCTTTAGAGTGTTTCTCGTGATAACGGGTCACTTGTGCGCGCCCCTTATCGTCTAATTGATATTTTCCCATTTCATTTCTTTCTAATTTGTTACTTGATGGCCAGCTATTTTAATCGTTGAGCCATTCATGTGTTTGACACGCGCAGCGATTTCCTTGTGACGCCCATTGACCATAGGTCTCGCTTGAGGATTGCCTAAATAGCCACAAGTCCGTTTAACAACGTCTACTGTTTTAGGGTCGCTATTTCCACAGTTTGGACAAGCAAATCCTCTTTCAGTTGGTTCAAAATCCCCTTCAAAGTCACACTTGTAGCAACGGTCAATTGGAGTATTGGTCCCCAGATAACCCACACGATCATAGGCATAGTCCCAGACAGCTTCCAAGGCCTTTGGATTTTGCTGGAGGACTGGGTACTCACAATAATGGATGAAACCACCTGACGCACCTGCTTCCGGATAGACTTTCTCAAAGTCTAATTTTTCAAACGGTGTTGGATTTTTACGAACATCGTAGTGGAAAGAGTTGGTGTAGTATTCCTTATCTGTAATATCAGGAATAGAGCCAAATTTCTCTGTATCTAGTCGGCAGAAACGGTCTGTCAAACTTTCAGACGGTGTTGAGTAGATAGAGAAATGGTAGCCATATTGGTCAGACCACTCTTCTACACGGCGTTTCATATCGCGAATGATGTCTAGCGTGAATTCCTTAGCATCTGGATTACTTTCCCAGCTGTTACCAAAGAAAACAGTCGCTACTTCATACAAGCCGATATAGCCCAGCGAAACTGTCGCTCGACGATTCTTAAAGAGCTGGTCAACATTTTCTTCTTTACCTAGACGATGGCCAAAAGCACCGTATTGATAAAGGATAGGAGCATTGGCTGGTGTCGCTTCTTTAGTGCGTTCGACACGATAAACCAGAGCATCTTCAGCGATATTCATCCGCTCGTTGAAGATTTCCCAGAACTTATTCATATCACCCTTCAGACTCGAGAGCAATACGAGGAAGGTTAACCGTCACAACACCCAGATTCATACGACCTGAATTGACTTCTACACCATTTCTCATCCTTTCCATCCTTGAAGGAAAGAACGACAACCCATAGGAACTTTGAAAGAACCTGTCAAGTCAACAATCTTATCATAAGACAAGACATCTGGGATACATCCGCTTTGGTTGCACACTCTAGAGCCAACTGCTTGATGTCGTAGTTGGGAGTTCCTTCCTCTAAGTTGAGTCCTCTTTTAAGCGTAAAGATGAGTTTAGGGAAGATAGCTGTACGATGTTCTGAACCAAGACCCTTGATGCGAATGTTTAAAGATAGCTTTTTGAATTTCACGCTCAAAACGATTGGTTCCCTAGACCAAAACCTAGTGAAGTAAAAGGTGTTTGTCCCATTTGAAGTGAAGAGAGTATTGATTTCATACTCAAGAGATTGCATGGCATCATAGATGTCTTTTTGCGTTTTCTTCCAAGCGTAATCTTCCCGTTTTTCAGGCAAGACCCACTCTTCTGCATCTTTGAGGTGTTTTTGGTAATTCTTCTCTGCATAAGGCGCCAAGACTTCATCGATACGGTCAGCTGAACAGCCACCGTACTGGCTAGAAGCAACGTTGGCGATGATTTGGGAAATCTGAGCTGTCGCAGTCTGGATAGACTTGGGACTTTCTACCTCTGCATTTCCAATCTTAAAACCATTTTCCAACATACCCTTTAAAATCAATCAAACAGCAGTTGGTCATAGGGTGTATAGGGACTGTAGTCCAAATCGTGATAGTGGATATCCCCTTTTTGGTGGGCATTGGCTACGTGCTTAGGAAGCATTTGCAGTCCGATTGATTTCCCAACAATCCCTGCTGTCAAATCACGCTGGGTGTTAAAGACATCGCTGTCTTTATTAGCATTTTCATTGACAACTGCCTGATCTTTGTTGAGAAGTTTATGGATACTAAAGTTGATATCTGTCGCTTTTGAGCGCTCAAAATCCCTTTGTGTCCGATAAGTGATATACTCCTCAGCCAGCGCATATTCTTTGGCTTCAAGGAGTTCATGTTCTACGATATTTTGAATTTCGTAAATCTTAACTCCCTGTGGAAAAGCGACTATGAATTTCTGTGACAATTCGCTCGGTCAGAGCATTTGAGGCGCTTTTTCGACCAAGGGTGTCACATCCATAACCTTGTCTGCCGCCTTGTGGAGAGCCTTGTCAATCTTGTCCACATCAAATACAACACGTCTCCCATCTCGTTTCTCGACGAAGAGGGTTGGCAAAATTGTAATTTTTTCTTCTAGTGCAATCATATGCATGCTCTTTTCTAAAATGTTCTTTCTAAAAAGTATTATACCACTCTAAAAAGAAAAATCAATATCTTGTGTTAAAAATCCTAAAATTTTTAAAAATACACAAGATATTGATTTTAGTTATTTGATTTTATAGACTTTAAACTCTGAGTAATCAGTCTTTACTTGTTGGTAATTTTCTTTTAAAAGATTGTTTCTACTTCAGACCAGAGTGCCACCTTATCATTCACCACAATCACCTTAGGTTGATTTTCTTTCAAATCATTGATCAAACTAGTTTTAGTTTTCTTCTGTATTCGTGTAAAGAAGAGGTGATGGGAACATGGATCCAGCCAAACGCTGGCTTTCTTTATACATCTGAACATGTGAATCCCAGATATAGATTTGGTCTCCCTCACTCGTCTCTTGTTTGACTCTATCTACTACTTGATGTTGTTCTCTATAAGAAGCTGGATGCAAGACAAAACGAGCTACAAAAGGAACTGCAATTAGATAAACCACTACTAGAATCGGTAGGTAGAGATTTCCCCTCATAAATTTTTTCCATAAAGTTGGAACTTCCTCTCTTCTCCGACGACGAGCTCCTCTAGCTGAATGTTTTCCCCACGAATACTGGTCATCAAAAGAAGGAGTAAAAATGGAAGGATTAGAATCAAACGCGAACCGTGAAGAGGTTCTTGAGAAAAAAGCAACAAGGCTAGTACAAATAAGAAAACAAAGCTAGCTGGTACTGAGATGACATATAATCTAGATGCTTTAGATTGGAACAAACCGAGAAAAACAAGGAAGAGAGCTCCTAAACCAAAGGTCAACAAACCATAGAATACAACATTATCCATTAGTTGAGGGATTAGTAAAAGACCTGAAGGGAATCAATCGGATACAAAAGACTCCCTAGAGCTTCTCCAAAACCTCCTGAAATGATGACATAGTAGCCTAAAGGATAAAATAGGAGAGAGAAACCAAGTGCTGCCGCAAAAAATTGATAAATTCCATGTATAAAGCGTCCATGTCCAACATTAAAGACAAATAAACCTATCATTACTACTACAGTAAAGAGAAGGCTTGTAAGGGGCTCTATGAAAAATGATAGGGCTAAGAAAATCCCCAGACGTAGAAATCCCTTGTCATGGTTAGGATTTGATAGATAACGCGCTACTAAAGAAAAGCCTGCAAATAAGAATGGAAGAGCTAAAATCGTAGCATAGCCTCCTCCAAAACCAAGACCAGATACCAAAATATAAAATATGGTTAGGAGTTGCTTAGCTTGATCCCTTTGTCCTGTCAGATAGTCAGTTGCAGAAAAGAGGAAATAACCTCCTCCTAAGAGGGCTAGCCATTCTACCAAGGCAAAAAGGATGCCTCCTTGGGTAATGTAAAGTAGTAAATAATAAATAAGACCTTGACCAGCATAATAACTACTGTAGAGCTGTCCTCCCTGATGCAAAGCCCACCCTATATACAAATCCTGAGCCTGAGAAGAACTTACCATATCTAAAAGTAAAGGAAAAACCACAGAAAAAATCGTCGCAATCGTACTTCCAATGATAAGTCTGAAAAACGGGAAAGCTACCTGTTCTTCTTTTTCCACATGAGATTCAAGATTCTTATCCAGTCTATTTTCAATTTCATTACTCTGTATCGTTTCGGATACTTCTTCGATTCTGCCATATACAGCCATATCGTTTCTCCTATTCAATTTATCTGTCTTAGTATATCAAAAAGTCCTAGGATTGTCAGCTTGCGATGGGTGTTTGAGTGATTTTTTGCATAGTTTCACAAAGGTTTCAATTTCCCGAAAGCGGTGTAAATGTGTCTGTTTAAATGTTATGATATAATCCAATTCTTTCTGAGTCAGCATCGTCCCTCCCTATATCTTCTTATTCGTAAAAGACAAGAAAAATAGGACTGGTTTGTGTCCTCAGTCCTAGATTTCTTATAAGATAGGGGCAAATAACTGGGCAATTTCCTTAATCAATTTTTGGTACCAGCTATTTTTTATCGTATGAGCAAAAATTTCTTGCGATACTGAAAAAATCTCCTCAAAATCTTTTTGAATCTCAGTGATTGATTCTGTTTTATATAGCAAGACTGCATTTTCATAGTGGTGAAGCAAACTTCTATAATCTAAGTTAATGGTTCCAACTGCAGCAAAGTCCTTATCCACTAGGATTTGTTTACTGTGGATAAAGCCTGGACTATACTCAAAAATCCTTACTCCTGCTGACAACAAATCCGGATAGGCCCCTCTTGTGATGAGTTGGATTAATTTCTTATCTGGAATGAAAGGAGTCACGATGCGGACATCGACACCCCTCATGGCCGCATTTTTAATACTCTCTGTTAAGTCATAGTCAATAATCAAATAGGGCGTTGTGATATAGACTGAATCAGTGGCCTGATTAATCAAACTTTGATAGACTTTTTTCCCTACCTGGGTACGGAAGATGGGCTTGGGTCCACTACCGTAAGGAATGCAGAGACCTTGGCCAGAACAAGGCTGATTTTCCAAGTGATACTGATCAAAATCGCTGATTTCCCCACGATTGATGTACCAAGTCATCAAAAAGAGACGGGTGAGAGCCTTGACACCAAGGCCATCTAAGCGAATCCCACTGTCCTTCCAATAGCCAAAGCGTTCTACATGATTGATGTACTCATCGGCTAAGTTAATGCCTCCTGTATAAGCTACCTGACCATCTATGACCAGAATTTTACGATGGTCCCGATTGTTGTAAGCCACTGTCAAACGAGGAATCACCTTGTTAAACTTATGAGCTTCAATTCCTCGACTACGAAGCTGAATAGTGTAGTCTCCGGGTAAAGTCGCCATACAGCCGATATCATCATAGAGCATCTTAATCTCTACACCCTGAGCTGCCTTTTGCTCTAGTATATCTAGTATGCTATTCCACATCAGACCTTCTTCGACAATATAATACTCTAGAAAGATAAACTTTTCAGCTTTCTTGAGGTCTTCCAACATATGTTGCCACATGCTTTCACCCGAAGAAAAGAATTGTGAGTCTGTTCGATCATAGACATCGGCATTACTATCCATACTTAACAAAGATTTGATAACTCCGTAAGCCGCCTTATCATCTTCCTTCAATTTCTGGCGGAGAGCTTTACTGTTATCCTCCCGAAAATGCATAGAACCAAGTTTGTCCAACTGTTTGATTTCTTTTTTGGACAATCGCCTTTCACCAAACATCAGATAGAGCAAAGGACCAATAACAGGAACAAAAGTTACCACTAACCACATCACCTTGCTTTCAGGCGCCATGGAACGATTGACAATCGCTACGATAGTCGCCATACTCATAAAGATTAAGAGAATAACCCAAAGAATAGGGGCCATACGCCCTAAATAAAGAAAGAGACCAAAAACAAGACACAGTTCAAGTAGCATAATCGAAAGACTAAAGCCATACTTGGACATCAATAATTGAAATTTTCTATATTTCATATCCCCTCCTTGATAGTTTGAATGATAAAAACAGGTAATTAATACTAGTATAACGCAGGTATTCGGTAGAAGGCAAGTATTTATAATCATTTTTCTGAGCAACATCAAAAGAGACCGAAAAATCCAGTCTCCTTCTAGTCTATTTTGATAAAACGATGCGATCAGACGCTTCTCTATCCATATCGTCGATAATCATCTGAGTTGCCATTGATTGCATAAATCTTGGCATCATCACCAATAATCATGCGTTGATTAGCAGCGTCAAAGCTAACCTGCTTGATTTCTTGATCCCCGTCAGTTTCTACCTGTGTCCAGGTACCAGTTGTTCCAGTTACCACTAAAAGTGATACGGTCTCCTTCGTCCTGACCAGTATAAGTTCCATCAATATTAGTTGGTTGAGCCTCAGGCGCATTTTGTGAAGAACTTGTCGCTGCCTGGTTTGTATTTTCTGTAGAAGATGAAGCAGCAGGTTGTGATTGCTGAGTTTGTTGTGTTTGCGGTTGAGCTGCTGGTTGTTGAACCTGTTGAGCTCTTTGTGAACAAGCTACTAAGAGACTAAGACTTGCTAGAGAAGCAAGAGAAAGTGTGAATGTTTTTAATTTCATGATGAATTTCCTTTCTGCTACCAATTTAGAGAATGTTTCTTCTAACTGGTAGTTCCCCTAGTATAACAAGTTCAAAAAAGGAGGTCAATTTATCTGCTCATGCCCCAGTATGTGGCTCCGTACTTCTGAGATAAAATAGAGAGACCCTGTAATGAACAACAAGTCCTGGGTATCGGCTCTTTCTTCAAAACTGCTGATAAATTCTCGGTAAGAGGGAATTACATGGTAACCTGTTACATCTGTCTCGTCCAGAGAACCCTTGATAGTCAAAAGCCAGTCACCTTGAGTTCCACCTGAGGCAAATTTCTCAGTCAGATAACCCAACATCCCTTGATAATCCTTCCGTTTCAAGGCTCCAAATAGGATTTGAGGACGATATCCTTCCTGCTCTTTTTCTTTGATAAACTCAACCAAGCGAGTCAAGGCAGGGAGGTTATGAGCACCGTCCAAGTAAATCTGAGGACGAATACGCTCCAAACGCCCAGCCCAATGGGTCTTCTCCAAAGCCTGTCTTACAACCTGCTCATCAACAGCTTCCTTTCTTTCTCCCATAAAAAGAAGAAACGTTTGTAGCGCCAAGGCCGCATTTTCCTGCTGATAAGCTCCTTCTAAACCTATTTTCAACTGTGAAAGAGTTACCCAAAGAGCTTGAAAAATCCCCATTCAGCATTGAAAAATCCTGACCTGCCTGATAAAGGTCAACAGCTAAAGAGTCTGCTTTTTTCTGACAGACAAGCCTAGCTTCTGGAGGCAACTTTAGCAATCACTGCCTTTTTACCAGCCTTGAAAATACCAGCTTTCTGCTCTGCAATTGCTGCTATACTGTCACCCAGAGTCTCCTGATGGTCAAGTCCGATGGAGGTGATGACAGCAATCTCTCCAGTTACCACATTGGTCGTGTCAAGTAAGCCACCAATTCCCACTTCTAGTAAAACCAAATCCACCTCTTGCTCCCTAAAATAAAGAAAAGCAATCAAGGTCAGCAATTCAAAAAAGGACAACTGGTCATGGGTTTGCAGAAGCGTCTTTTTCCATCTCCTTGACCTGCTCAGCCAAACGGATGAAGTCTGCGTCAGCTATTGGTTGCCCATTAATGCAGATTCGGTCATTGATAGAGACGATATGAGGGGAGGTAAAGGTCGCAACTTTTTTGCCATGCCCCATAAATAACTCCCTCATAAAAGCAATGGTAGATCCTTTTCCATTAGTCCCTGTTACATGGATAATAGGATAAGACTTCTCAGGATTCCCTAACAAATCCACCGCTTGTTGCATTCGGCCCAAACCTGATCGAAAATTCAAACCAATCCGACTATGGAGCCATTCTTCTACTTCAAACATATACATCTCCTTGACAAAAGTCTAATCAATTATCTCGCAAAATTCTGTAGATAACAAAAAATGAGGTCAGGATTTTCGTCCCAACCTCTTACCTGGTTAGCTAATAACTAGCTACTATGAATATTAACTTGGGCTAAAAACATCCACTGGATGTGCCAACTCTTCCAATTTCTAGGAGTTGGAGTGATACAGTCTCCCAGACTTACTTACGGTCTTTATTTTTAGCGTAAGGCTAAAAACGTCCCCCGGACTTACCAGCTCTTCTAATTTCTAGGAGTTGGGGCTAAAACACTAGCATCTCACTAGGATGATCTTTTTCACTCCTCCATAAAGCTGTTGAAGACTTCTTCAATCATGTTCCATTCGTCTTCTGAGTCTTCTGGGATTGGTTGCAATTCGCCTTCTGTTCCATCTTCGTTTTCGATGAATGAGTAAGCTTGGATTTCAACTTGTCCGTCTTCGTCTTCTTCTGCGTTAACTGGTACTAGAAGAACATAGTTTTTACCAAATTCTTCTTTTCCGTCAATCGTCAAAAGGATTTCAAACAAGGTTTCATTTCCTTGCTCATCTACTAGTGTAATTAATTCACGTTCTTCGTGGTCGTGGTTATGATCGTGTGACATAGCCTCTCCTTTGTATTAAAATTTTCTATCTAAATAATTTTGTAAAATCAGCTGAGCTGCTAACTTATCAATGACTTTCTTGCGCTTGTTGCGACTGATATCTGCTTGTTCAATCAACATGCGCTCTGCAGCAACTGTTGTCAAGCGTTCATCTTGATAGTCTACTGGTAAACCAAAAAGCTCTTCTAGCTTTGCTCCGTAGGCTTGACTAGCTTCCACGCGCGGTCCGCTTGTATTGTTCATGTTTTTAGGCAAGCCCACTACAAATCGTTCCACCTTGTAAGTATCAACCAACTCCTTAACGCGGTCAAAACCAAATTGGCCTTGTTCCTCATTGATTTGGATGATTTCAAGCCCTTGAGCTGTAAAACCGAGCGGATCGCTAATGGCCACCCCTACCGTTTTTGAACCGACGTCCAATCCCATAATTCTCATAGGTTATAGATCGACTCCTTGTCCTTTAAGGTAGTAGCGGACCAATTCCTCAACGATTTCATCACGCTCATACTTACGGATTTGATTTCGTGCATTATTATAACGAGGAACGTAGGCAGGGTCTCCACTCAATACGTAACCTACGATTTGGTTAATTGGGTTGTAGCCCTTATCGTTCAACGAAGCATAGACATCAGTCAAAGTTTCGCTAATTTCTTTTTTATTGGAATCGTCCAATTTAAAACGTACTGTTTCTTCAGTAAATCCCATTCTAACACCCTCTTTCCTTAGAATAGTACCATTATAGCATAATTCCTTACGTTCTACAAATCAGGCAGTCTATTTATTTGGATTTTCTACTGTTCTGTCGCACCATTTGCCAATCTGTCTGAAATATATTTGCTTGGTTCATTCTTCAAGAGATTTTCTAAAGCCAATATTCTTCAGATATTCTAACTGAGAAGCCTTCTTGACATCCAAAACTTGAAAATCAAAACTAGTCGTTGTTTGAAGTTCTGTTGCACTCAATAGTTTGGTTTCAAGCTTAAATCCTGCTAATTTACGAGCTTCTATGATGGACTCATCCTTCTCCTCCGCCTCAAGAAGAGCTTTTTTTGAGTTTCTTCCACTCCATGTTGGTCAATATAGGTCTTCAACTCATCTGAGACTGGACGCTTTTTGTTGAATCGTTAGACTCAAAAAAAGTCTTGTCTTTGTATGTAATGGTTTGGGTTTGCTGGCTACCATCATCTGACTTTGGCAAAACCAAAGTCTTGGTTACAACTGTATTCTTCTCAGCATTCTCAATAACTGGCAATGCCGACTGAAGCGTATCCTTTTCTGTTTTTGTAGCTGTTCCAGTTTCTTTTTTCTGTCCACAACCAACCAGGACAAAAAGGAAAGCAAGACTAACAAGAATTATTTTTTTCATTTCCTTCTTCTTTCTTTTTGAAATTAAAATAGAATAAGACTGGGAGTTGCTCCCAGCCTTGATGTTTATAGAGCTGCACGCAAACGTGCTTCTGCATTTTCTACATTACGGACAGAGCGTGGTAGGAAGGCACGAATATCGTCTTCCTTATAGCCAACTTGCAGGCGTTTTTCATCTACAAGGATTGGGCTCTTTAAAATTCTCGGTGTTTCCATAATCAGATTGAGGACTTCATTGACACTCAAATCTTCAATATCCACTCCAAGGGCTTTGGCATAGCGATTTTTAGACGAAACGATGCTGGCTATTCCATTATCTGTTTTTGTCAGAATATCCAGTAATTCTTCTCTCGTAATTCCTTCTTTACCAAGGTTTTGTTCTTTATAACTTAACTGGTGGGCATTGAGCCAGGTTTTTGCTTTTTTACAGCTAGTACAACTTGAGACTGTATAAATTTTAATCATGTACCTACCCCTTTCGCTACATGTTACTATCAGTTTAGTCTATTATACCATAAAAAACATCCGACTTGCGACCTATTTTTAAATTTTTTTGACTTTTTTCGTCATTTTCGTACTTTTTTCTTGACAAAATAAATTTACAGCCATTCTTTATATTTCTTGATATAGATTTTTTTCACAATTGTCACGCTAATCATATACAAAATAATGATGAAAAGTAAAAAGATGAAATAAATCGGTTTTAAAGGAGTTAGATGAAGTAGGCTTGCGAGTGGACTGTAGGGAAGGAAGGTCACAAAGGCTGCAGCCAATAAGGTTGTCACAAGGACTAGCCAAGCTGGACGACTTTGTAAAAAGGGAATTTTGGCTGAACGCAGCATATGGATAACCATAGTCTGTGACCACATGGACTCGATAAACCAACCTGTCTGGAACAAGACAATAAAGCCTACGGCCGACTCTGCTCCATGAACATAGGCTTGACCTGTCGTCATGGGTACAATGATAAAATAGAGCAAAATGAAGGTCAAAATATCAAAGGCAGAAGAGATAGGTCCCCATCCAAACCATGAAACGTGTGATGGACTTAGCTTCCCAGGTATGCGGATTTCTCAAAAAATCTTTGTCCACCTTGTCAAAAGGCAAGGCAATACAAGACAAATCATAGACTAGATTTAGGATAATCAAATGGACTGGTGCCATTGGTAGAAAAATGGTAAAAAGATTCCAGAGACCAATAGGGATAAGATATTTCCCAAAATTAGAACTCACTGTCATTTTGATATATTTGGTCATATTGGCATAGACCTTACGACCCTTCAACAAGTCCTTTTTCAAGCACCATGAGATCCTTATCAAGTAGGATAACATCAGCTGTTTCTTTGGCAATATCTACTGCTGTATCAACAGAAATCCCCACATCTGCAACTTTCATAGAAGGAGCATCATTGATTCCATCTCCCATATAGCCGACAGCATGACCATTAGCCTTAAATTGCAAAAATAATCCTTGCTTTTTTTGGTCAGGAGAAAGTTTGGCAAAGACTGTTACCTCCTCTACGGCTTGGGCCAATTCTTGATCACTCATCTGATCAATTTCAGATCCCCAACAGCATCTGATTGATATCCAAACCAACCTTTTTCACAGACTGCTTGGGTAACTTTTTCGTTGTCTCCCGTCAAAATCTTTGTTTGAACCCCATGTTCTAACAGAGCCTTAATTGCTGGTGCTGCAGATGGTTTTAGGAGGATCTAGGAAAGGCTAAATAACCAGTTAGAATCATATCCCCTTCATCATCAACTGTATAGGCATGACCTTCCCTCAAACCTGACTTATAGGCCACTCCCAAGACACGCAAACCTTGTTGATTTAGTTGTCTGACTTCTGCTAAAATTTCTTCTCTAATAGCATCTGTCAAGGGAGTAATCACTCCTTGGTATTCCGCATGACTGGAAATCGTCAACATTTCCTCTAGGGCACCCCTTGGTTACCAAACTAACAACTTCGTGTTCATCCTTAACGATAACACTCATCCGTCTACGTTCAAAATCAAAGGGAAGCTCATCTATTTTTTGAAAGGTTTTATCCAGATTTTGCAAGAGGGCGTGTTCTTTTGCTTCCTTTTCAGTCCGTTTAATGATGGCTCTGTCCATCAAATTTTTCAAGCCAGTTTGAAAATAGGAATTGAGATAGGCCCGTCTCAAGACGGTCAAATCCAAGTGTCCGTGGATGTCCAAGGGATATTCAAGGACAATTTCGTCTTGGGTTAGAGTTCCTGTCTTATCTGTACACAAAATATCAATCGCCCCTAAGTCCTGTATGGCATTGAGTTTCTTGATAACCACTTTTTCCTTAGCCATGATAATGGAGCCTTTTGCTAGACTGGCCGTGATAATCATAGGAAGCATTTCAGGTGTCAATCCAACACCAACACTCAAAGCAAATACTCCAGCTTCCAGCCAGTCGCCATCTGTTAAACCATTGGACAAGAAAACGATGGGCACCATGACCAACATCAAGCGGATCAAAAGCCAAGAGATACTGTTCATCTCCCGCTCAAACGAAGTGGGCTCGTCATAGGTGTTCAGAGTCTGCTCAATGGCCCCCATCATAGTATCATCACCAACCGCCAAAACCATGGCCTTGGCACTACCAGATAAGACATTGGTTCCCATAAAGGCGAGCGCTTCTGCTTCTAGCAGACTATCAGATTGTTGAACTGTTGCCTTGGTCAAGGCCAATTTTTCAACCGATTCACTTTCACCTGTCAAGCCCGACTGTTGTACAAAGAAATCGCGCGACTCAAATAAAAGAAGATCTGCTGGAATCATGTCTCCAGCGCTTAATTTAACCACATCACCTACTACCAAGTCATCGATAGGTACTTCTTGGATTTCTCCTTGACGAATGACAGTCGCTGTGTTGACAATCATTTTTGATAGATTGGTCGCAGCCTTATCACTACGGAGTTCTTGGACAAAGCGTATGCCACCAGAAATGAGGACTAGGACAACGATGATAATGGAAGTCGTCGGATCCTCTTGACCTGGTTTTGCCAACCAGACATTGGTCACCAAGGAAATCACGGCGATGACCAGCAAGATGATTGTAAAAGGATTGATAATGGATTCGTAAATCTTTTTGAGGATACTGTCTTCTTGACCCTTTGTAATGGTATTTTCGCCATATAGGTCACGATTTTTCTCCACCTGCTCCTCAGTCAAGCCTGTTAGACTTGTCTTATAAAAAGATAGAGTTTCGTTTAAAGATGTATGAATAGCTGTTGCTAATCTTTCTTTTGTAGTTTTCATTGGTTTCTCCTATCTGTATGAATGATGTGTTTCATACACAGAGACCAATCACTTTATAAGGGCAGAACGACACAAATCAGCGATTGGCTGTGTATGTGCGGTTCCGGATGATCGTCAATTTGCATCGTCTATCTCCTTTCTTTGTTTTAAACAGTAGAAAATCCTACCATCAAAAAATGGCAGGATCAAAAAACTAATTATCTGTTTTTTCGTTCAAGCTTTAACTCCATAGGGCAATGTAATGAGCTTAGTCTTGGCCTTCGCGACCAGGACTGTTGACCAACGAGTAGTGTCTCCACTGCTTTGCGGTAGTCATCCGTATCCCTATGGTAGCCTCACCTACCGTTTTCGTTTTTCAGTATAAACCTTTAAAATTTAAAAGTCAATCATTTGAGTTGTTTGACTCTTAAATAACTATCAACTCTTTTGGAGCAAGGGTCAATAATTCACAACCTGTCTCTGTAATCAGGATATCATCCTCGATACGAACGCCATATTTGCCTTCGATATAGATACCTGGCTCATCTGTCAAGGCCATACCTGCCTTAATAGTTTCTGTAGAAGTCTGGCTAAAGTATGGTTCCTCATGGATATCCAGTCCAATACCGTGTCCGATACCGTGGGTAAAGTAGTCGCCATAGCCTGCCTCGATGATAATATCACGAGGGATTTTGTCAAAGTCACGGAAACCTAATCCTGCCTTAGCCTGGTCAATCAAGGCTTGGTTGGCTTTCAAAACCGTATTGTAAATCTCTGCTTGCTCGTCGCTAACATGCCCTAGATAGATAGTCCGTGTCATATCACTGACATAGTGGTCATAAAGGCAACCGAAGTCCATGGTAATGGCTTCTCCTAGCTCCACTGGTTTGTGCATAGGATGGGCATGGGGTTTGGAAGAGTTGATACCGCTAGCTAGAATCGTATCAAAAGATAAGCCAGATGCTCCCAACTCACGCATACGGAAGTCAAGGAAGTTGGCAATCTCAATTTCAGTCTTTCCTGGTTTGATAAAGTCAAGCGCATCGCGGAAAGCTTGGTCTGAGATAGAACAAGCCTTGCGAATCGCTGCAATCTCCGCTTCATCCTTAATCATTCGAAGACCTTCAACAAACTGAGTCTGTGGAAGCAAGTCAATTCCTTCAAAGGCTGCCTGCATACGGTGATAATAAGAGACCGAAATCTCATCCTCAAAACCGATTCGAGACAAGCCCATGTCCTTGACAATTCCTGCAATGACAGCCAATTCATCACGGTCAGCCACAATCTCAAAACCACTGGTTTCTTGCTTGGCTGCAATGATATAGCGAGAGTCTGTCACCAAGACCTGACGGTCACGGCTGATGAAGACTGTTCCATTTGAACCCCAAAAACCAGTCAAATAATAGACGTTTTTAAGGTTATTGATGATGATTCCATCTAGTTCTTTTTCTTGCATTTTAGCTAGAAATGCTTGTACACGTTTATTCATGATGTAACTTTCCTTTCAAATACTGTCCTGTGTAGCTGGCTTCATTGGCCGCTACTTCTTCTGGAGTTCCTGTTGCGATGATGGTTCCACCACCGACACCGCCCTCAGGTCCCAAGTCAATAATATGGTCTGCCGTCTTAATAACATCTAGATTGTGCTCAATAACGAGGACTGTATTGCCATCGTCAACAAAGCGAGCAAAGACCTTGAGCAAGCGAGCGATATCCTCTGTATGAAGCCCTGTCGTCGGCTCATCCAGAATGTAGAAAGATTTTCCTGTCGAGCGTTTGTGGAGTTCACTAGCCAGTTTCATACGCTGGGCTTCTCCCCCAGAAAGGGTGGTAGCTGGTTGCCCTAGCGTCACATAGCCCAGTCCCACATCCTTGATGGTCTGAAGTTTGCGTTGAATTTTCGGAATGTGTTGGAAGAACTCCACCGCATCGTTGACAGTCATATCCAAGACCTGCGAGATATTTTTTTCCTTGTAGTGAACTTCTAGGGTTTCACTGTTGTAGCGGGTTCCGTGGCAGACTTCACAAGCCACGTAAACATCTGGCAAGAAGTGCATCTCAATCTTGATAATCCCGTCACCTGAGCAGGCTTCACAACGACCACCCTTGACGTTGAAACTGAAACGACCCTTCTTGTAGCCTCGAATCTTGGCCTCATTTGTCTGGGCAAAAGAGGTCACGTATATCGTCAAAAACTCCTGTATAGGTAGCAGGGTTAGACCTTGGCGTTCGTCCGATTGGGCTCTGGTCAATATCAATCAAGCGGTCTACATGCTCAATCCCTGTGATGGTCTTGAATTTACCAGGCTTGTCTGAATTGCGGTTGAGCTTCTGGGCAATGGCTTTTTTGAGGATGCTATTGATTAGGGTAGATTTACCTGAACCTGACACCCCCGTCACTGCGATGAATTTCCCTAATGGGAAGCGAGCAGTGATATTTTGCAAGTTGTTCTCACGCGCTCCTGTCACTTCGATAAAACGACCATTACCAACACGGCGGTCTTCTGGTACTGGAATAGCACGTTTACCTGACAAGTACTGGCCTGTGATAGACTTACTGTTGCGAGCCACCTGTTTGGGAGTTCCTGCAGCAACAATCTCCCCACCAAAAACACCAGCACCGGGACCAACGTCAATCAGATAATCCGCCTCGCGCATGGTATCTTCATCATGTTCCACCACGATAAGAGTATTGCCCAAATCACGCATCTTTTTCAAACTGGCAATCAGGCGGTCATTATCCCTCTGGTGAAGACCAATCGACGGCTCATCTAGGATATAGAGAACACCTGATAAGTTAGAACCAATCTGGGTCGCCAAGCGAATACGCTGACTCTCTCCACCTGAAAGGGTTCCTGCCGAACGAGACAGCGTCAGATAGTTGAGACCCACGTTATTAAGGAAGGTCAAACGACCCTTGATTTCCTTGAGGATAGGCCGAGCAATGATGGTCTCATTTTCAGACAAGGTCAGCTGGCTCACTAATTCCAAATGATCTGCGATCGACAGGTCTGAAATTTCTCCGATGTGTGGCCCTTGCTGGCCACCCACACGGACAGACAAGGCCTGGTCATTGAGACGATAGCCGTGACAGGTTCCGCAGGTCAGCTCATTCATGTAGAGGCGCATCTGGGTGCGAGTGTAGTCACTGTTTGTCTCATGATAGCGACGCTTGATATTATTGACAACTCCCTCAAAAGGAATGTCGATATCGCGCACGCCACCAAATTCATTCTCATAGTGGAAATGGAATTCCTTGCCATCTGATCCCATAGAGAATCAAGTTCTTATCTTCTTCTGACAAGTCCTCAAAAGGCTTATCCATATCCACTCCAAAAAGGCTGTCATAGCCTGCTCTAGCATGTTTGGATAGTAGTTGGATGAGATAGGATTCCAAGGAGCCAAGGCTCCCTCACGTAAGGTTTTGCTGGCATCTGGCACTACCAAATCAGTATCCACCTCCAGCTTGATGCCCAAGCCATCACACTCACTACAAGAACCAAAAGGAGCATTGAATGAGAAGAGACGTGGCTCTAACTCTGGAACAGTAAAAGCCACAAACTGGGCAGGCATAATGCTCAGAGAAGAGCAACTCAGAGTCGTCCATGGTGTCGATAATGACATAACCTTCTGCGATACGAAGGGCAGCCTCAATGGAATCAAAGAGACGACTACGAATACCCTCCTTGATAACAATACGGTCAACCACGACATCAATATTGTGTTGCTTGCTCTTAGACAACTCTGGCACTTCGGTCACATCATAGACTTCCCCATCCACACGGACACGAACATACCCATCTTTCTGAATCTTTTCAATGACACTCTTGTGCTGTCCTTTTTTCTTGCGGATGACAGGGGCTAAGATTTGCAGAGCGCTGGCGTTCTGGTAACTCCAAAACCTTATCCACGATTTGCTCCACAGAAGAAGCCTTGATAGCTCCATGCCCGTTGATACAGTAAGGCGTCCCCACACGTGCGTAGAGGAGACGCAGATAGTCATTGATTTCAGTCGTGGTTCCAACCGTCGAGCGAGGGTTTTTACTAGTCGTTTTCTGGTCGATAGAAATAGCTGGGCTGAGACCATCAATAGCATCTACATCAGGCTTCTCCATATTCCCCAAGAATTGACGAGCGTAGGCTGACAAACTCTCCACATAGCGACGTTGTCCCTCCGCATAGAGGGTATCAAAGGCCAGACTGGATTTCCCTGAACCTGACAAGCCGGTCACGACAACCAGCTTGTCTCGCGGAATCTCCACATCAATATTTTTTAAATTATGGGCACGCGCCCCATGAATGACAATTTTATCTTGCATCTTTGTTCTTTCTAGTCCATTATTGCTTACCATTATACCAAAAAAAGTGAGATTCTATTACCCAAAAGGCCGATTTTGTAGTATAATAGTACGGTGTGAAAAAATCTGAAAAATGAGAAAGGATAAGGGATATGAAACAAGTTTTTCCTCTCTACAACAACTGAATTTAAAGAGATCGATACGCTTGAACCGGGTACTTGGATCAATCTCGTCAATCCGACTCAAAATGAATCACTCGAAATCGCTAACGCCTTCGATATCGATATTGCCGACCTTCGAGCACCGCTCGATGCGGAAGAAATGTCTCGTATTACCATTGAAGACGAGTATACCCTGATTATCGTTGACGTGCCGGTCACAGAGGAAAGAAATAACCGCACCTACTACGTAACCATCCCGCTTGGTATTATCATCACCGAGGAAACCATTATCACTACGTGTTTGGAACCATTACCAGTCCTCGATGTCTTTATCAACCGTCGATTGCGTAATTTCTACACCTTCATGCGTTCGCGTTTTATCTTTCCAGATTCTCTATCGCAATGCAGAGCTTTACCTAACAGCCCTTCGTTCGATTGACCGTAAGAGTGAACAAATCGAAAGTCAACTGCATCAATCAACTCGTAATGAAGAATTGATTGAGCTCATGGAATTGGAAAAACCATCGTCTATTTCAAGGCCTCCCTCAAAACAAATGAGCGCGTGATTAAGAAATTGACCAGCTCAACCAGCAATATCAAGAAATACCTTGAGGACGAAGACCTGCTTGAAGACACCCTGATTGAAACCCAACAGGCCATCGAGATGGCAGACATTTATGGAAACGTCTTGCATTCTATGACAGAGACCTTCGCCTCTATCATTTCCAACAACCAGAACAACATCATGAAAACCTTGGCCCTTGTGACCATCGTCATGTCCATCCCAACCATGGTCTTTTCTGCCTACGGGATGAACTTTAAGGATAATGAAATCCCCCTAAACGGCGAGCCAAATGCCTTCTGGTTAATCGTCTTTATCGCCTTTGCTATGAGTGTCTCGCTCACTCTCTATCTCATCCATAAAAAATGGTTCTAAGAGGAGTTCCTATGTCTCAGATTGATCTACAAAAATTAACAAAGAAAAACCAAGAGTTTGTCCACATCGCTACCCAACAATTCATCAAAGATGGAAAAACAGACGCTGAAATCAAGGCTATTTTTGAGGAAGTTATTCCCCAAATCCTTGAGGAGCAAGCCAAGGGTACGACTGCTCGTTCCCTCTATGGCGCACCGACCCATTGGGCTCATAGTTTCACTGTCAAGGAACAATATGAAAAAGAGCATCCAAAAGAAAATGATGATCCAAAACTCATGATTATGGACTCAGCTCTTTTCATCACTAGCCTCTTTGCCCTCGTCAGCGCCCTCACAACCTTCTTCTCAGCAGATCAAGCTATCGGTTACGGTTTGATTACCCTCCTATTAGTTGGACTGGTTGGTGGATTTGCCTTCTACTTGATGTACTACTTTGTTTACCAATATTATGGACCAGATATGGACCGCAGTCAACGTCCGCCTTTCTGGAAATCTGTACTAGTTATCCTAGCTTCTATGTTCCTTTGGTTGCTTGTCTTCTTTGCAACAAGCTTCCTACCAGCTAGCCTTAACCCCGTACTCGCTCCATTGCCACTGGCTATTATCGGAGCAGTCCTCCTAGCCCTTCGCTTCTATCTCAAGAAACGCTTGAATATCCGTAGCGCAAGTGCAGGACCAACACGCTATTAAGAAGAATGATGAAAGCAACTGCAGGTGCGGTTGCTTTTTTACTACTTTCTTGATTTAAAAGCATTTTTCTGAAATCCCACATAGCTTCCTCTTATATTTTGTGATAAAATAGGCTCAATCTATTTCTAGGGGGATAAAATATGATTTCTACTATTGGTATTGTTAGTTTATCTAGTGGCATTATCGGAGAGGACTTTGTCAAACACGAAGTGGACTTGGGCATCCAACGTCTCAAGGACCTGGGACTCAATCCTATCTTTTTGCCCCATTCGCTAAAAAGGATTAGACTTTATCAAGGACCATCCTGAAGCGCGTGCAGAGGATTTGATTCATGCCTTTTCTGATGATAGCATCGACATGATCCTATGTGCCATCGGTGGAGACGATACCTATCGCTTACTACCTTATCTTTTTGAAAATGACCAACTACCCAAAAGGTTATCAAACAAAAAGATTTTTCTTGGCTTTCTCGGATACAACCATGAACCATCTCATGTTGCATAAACTAGGAATCAAGACTTTTTATGGTCAATCCTTTTTAGCAGACATTTGTGAATTAGACAAAGAAATGCTAGCCTATAGCCTTCACTACTTTAAAGAATTGATTGAGACGGAAGAATCTCAGAAATCCGCCCTAGTGACGTTTGGTATGATGAAAGGACTGACTTCAGTCCCAAGGCTCTGGGGACACCTCGTGTCAGTCATGCAAATACTGGTTTCGAGCTGTTGCGGGGAAATGCCCAGTTCGAGGGAAAAATCCTCGGTGGTTGCCTCGAATCCCTCTACGATATCTTTGACAACTCTCGATACACAGATAGCACGGAGCTCTGTCAAAAATACAAACTTTTCCCTGATTTGTCAGACTGGAAAGGAAAAATACTCTTACTAGAAACAAGCGAAGAAAAGCCTGAGCTGGAAGACTTTAAAAATATGTTGCGGACTTTAAAAGACACTGGTATATTCGAGGTCATCAGTGGACTCTTGGTCGGAAAACCTATGGATGAAACTTTCTATGACGACTATAAAGAGGCACTATTGGATATTATTGACAGCAATATCCCGATTATCTATAATCTAAATGTCGGCCACGCAACTCCAAGAGCAATTGTACCCTTCGGAGTTCACGCCTATGTAGATGCAAAGGAGCAAATCATTCGCTTTGACTATAACAAAAAATAAATAGTTTCTCTATTTTTGTGCTTTTGTATTCGTTTTCGTTACAATTTGTATCTGAATTTATTGCATTTCGCTAATTTCTATGATATCCTTTTGAAGGAGGTGTATATGACAAAACAAAAAATTAATCGAATCGTAGGTTCTATTGGTGCCTTTATTGGAATTATAGTATTTATTGCCTACATACCTCAAATTATCGCTAATTTACAGGGAAATAAAGCTCAACCATTTCAACCTTTATCAGCTGCTATATCTTGCTTAATCTGGGTTATTTATGGATGGACAAAGGAACCTAAGAAGGATTGGATACTAATCATTCCAAATTCAGCTGGTGTTATTTTAGGTGGAATCACTTTTTTGACTTCACTCTAACAAATCTAATAGTATATATAAAAAGCTGGGAAAAATTTCTCAGCTTTTTTCTATATTCTCAGATATGCTAGTTACCTGTACACACTAATTCCTGCTTTTCCATTCACAATCATTCTCGTGGTCATCAACTAGTCCTGCAGCCTGTAGAAAAGACAAGACGGCGACTGGGCCTGTGAACTTGAAACCTCTTTTTTTGAGATCTTTGGCTAATTTCTCAGACAAAGCGGTTTTAGCTGGGGCTTGGCGATAATCGGGAACATCGTTCACGATGGTTTTCCCCTCAACAAAAGACCAAAGATAGGCGTCAAAAGAGCCATATTCTGCCTGTAACCGTAGAAAGGCTTGGGCGTTAGAGCGTGTCGCAAAAATCTTGGCTCTATTTCGAATGATGGCTGGATTCTCCAGCAAGTCTTCCAATTCGGTGTCGGTCATCTCTGCGACTGCTTGAATTTGATAGCCATGAAAGGCTTCTCGGAAAGCTTGGCGTTTGTTGAGCACCGTTTCCCAAGACAGGCCTGCCTGATAGGTTTCCATGCACAATAACTCAAACAATGCTTGGTCATCATGGAGGGGCTGGCCCCACTCCTCATCATGATAGGCAATGTAGAGCGGATTGGTCATCTTGACCCACGAACAACGTTTTGTCATGCTCTGCTCCTATTTGACCAACATTTTAAGGGCCGACTTGATATAGTTCTCAGCTGTATCTGTCGTTCCTTCAAAGAATTTCTTGATTTCTTGAGCTCAGTTGCCTTGTAGCCCAGAGCCAGCATGGCTTCCATAGCTTCTTCCAATTCTTGGTTTTCAGCGCTTGCTTGCACTGCCACCTTAGCAGGAAGGTCATCTCCTGCAACTACTACCTTGCCTTCCAAGTCCAGCACCATCTGCTGGGCTGTTTTCTTACCAATTTTAGGGAACTTGGTCAAGTAGGTGATGTTCTTAGTTTCAATGGCTTGAACCAAGCCAGCATTGTCATCAGCAGCAATAATAGCAAGAGCTGATACAGGACCAATCCCAGAGACCGAAATCAGACTGAGAAAGAGCTTTTTCTCGTCCTCTGAACGAAATCCATAAAGCAGCTGAGCATCCTCACGCACAACCTGATGCACATAAATTTGAGCTTCTTGATTGACCTGTCCTGAATAGGCATAGGGATTGGCCACATGCAGGATATAACCGATACCGTTGACTTCAAGAACAATGTATTTAGCAGTAATTTTAGTAATGATTCCTTTTAAATATTCGTACATAGTTTTCCTTTTCTCTTATTTCGTTTATCTAGTATATCATATTTTCTTTATCCGAGGAGCGAGAATCGATTATCACAAATACAGTATATCAAAAATAATTTATGTTTATCTGTTGACATATTCAAAATTAAGTACTATAATCATCTGTAATTGAATAACTATCTTCAGGGCAGGGTGCAATTCCCTACCGGTGGTATAGCCCACGAGCCGAAAGGCATGATTTGGTGAAATTCCAAAGCCGACAGTATAGTCTGGATGAAAGAAGATGAAAGTATATTTGTGCTTTTTGCGTGCTCTGAAATGATTACCTGTCATTTCAGAGTATTTTTGTTAATTGCATAAGTTCTCTTTTGTATGCCTTGAATAGTCCCCTATTCAAGGTATATTTTTTTGGAGGTAGTGAGATGAGCGACTCAAAATATATGCAATTAGCAATAAAACTGGCACAAAAAGGAGCTGGTTACGTCAATCCCAATCCTATGGTCGGCGCAGTTATTGTAAAAGATAATCACATTATCGGACAAGGATATCATGAGTTTTTTGGTGGCCCACATGCTGAGAGAAATGCTCTTAAAAACTGTAGAGAATCCCCTGTCGGAGCAACGCTTTATGTAACACTTGAACCCTGTTGTCACTTTGGGAAAACACCTCCTTGTATAGATGCTATAATTGATAGTGGTATTACAAGAGTAGTCATTGGAAGCCTAGACTGCAACCCTATTGTATCTGGCAAAGGAGTAAAGATACTTGAGGAAAATAATCTTCAAGTTACTGTTGGAGTTTTAGAAAATGAGTGTCTTAACTTAATAAAAAGTTTTAGAAAGTACATTACCCAGCATGTACCCTATGTTTTTATGAAATATGCAATGACAATGGATGGAAAAATAGCCACTAAAACAAATCAATCCAAATGGATTACTGGAGAAGAGGCAAGAAAGCATGTGCATCAGTTACGACACCATGTTAGTGCGATTATGGTGGGAGTCAATACTGTTATTCAAGACGATCCTTTGCTGACATGTAGATTGGAGGAAGGGAAAAATCCTATCCGTATCATATGCGATACACATTTACGAACTCCTCTTACCTCTAAAATCGTAAAAACAGCAAATGATATTAAAACTTACATTGCCACTTCCTCTGAAGACAAAAATAAAATGAAGCTATATCAAAATCATGGCTGTGAAATACTTTCCATAAAGAAAAAAGGCAATCATATAGACTTATCAGATTTAATGCAACATCTAGGAAACATGCAGATTGATAGCCTACTTCTAGAAGGGGGCAGTCTAATGAATTGGAGTGCTTTGGAACAACAAATTGTTGATGAGCTGAAAATATATATTGCACCAAAAATTTTTGGAGGCAGTGCCAAGTTTCCTGTCGGAGGTGAAGGTATTTCTTTGCCAAATGACGCTATCATGCTGAAACCTTATGCTTTTTCTCAAATAGGAAATGACTATCTCATAGAAAGTGAAGTGATTTATCCATGTTCACAGGAATAATTGAAGAAATCGGAAAAGTTGAAAGAATACAGAAAGACTCTCGTAATTGCAAACTATCGATTAAAGCCTCAAAAATATTAACGGATATCCATTTAGGCGATAGTATAGCAGTAAATGGTATCTGTCTTACAGTTACTCATTTCAATCATCAATCCTTTACAGTTGATGTAATGAATGAAACATGGAGTCGAACAGCTCTTACTCTATTAAAACATGGAAGTGAGGTAAATCTAGAAAGAGCCTTATCTGTCAACGGTCGACTTGGAGGTCACGTCGTTACAGGACACATTGATGGTACAGGAAAAAAATCTCGTCAATAAAAAAAGATGATAATGCTGTATGGTATCAAATAAACACACAAAAAGAAATTTTAGATTTAATAGTTGAAAAAGGATCTATTACAATTGATGGCATTAGTCTGACTGTCGCTAAAGTCTCCAAAGTAAACTTTTCAGTATCTGTTATCCCTCATACCTTGGAACAAACCATTCTTAAGAGTAAACAAGTCGGGAGTACAGTAAATCTTGAAAATGATATCTTAGGTAAATATGTGCAAAAACTGATGGATAATTCTCCAAAATCAGAAATATCTAAGGAACTATTATATAAAAATGGATTTTAGTAGAAAGGATGATCAGTCAATGGAATATCGAAAAATACAAGAAGCATTAGAAACATTGCAGAAGGGACGACTTGTTCTTGTTATAGACGACAAGGATAGAGAAAACGAAGGAGACTTAATTTGTTCCGCACAAGCAGCTACAACAGAAAATGTTAATTTCATGGCTACTTATGCCAAAGGATTAATTTGTATGCCTATGAGCGAACGTTTAGCTAATCAATTAATGCTTTCACCTATGGTTGAACACAATACAGATAATCATAAGACTGCTTTTACAGTTTCAATTGATTATAAGGAAACGACCACAGGTATTTCTGCCGAGGAAAGAGGACTGACCGCACGTATGTGTGTAGCTGAAGATATAAGACCCTCTGATTTTCGCAGGCCAGGACATATGTTTCCTTTAATTGCGAAAAACGGTGGTGTTCTAGAAAGAAATGGACACACAGAAGCAACTGTTGATCTATTAAAATTAGCAGGACTCAAAGAGTGTGGCCTATGTTGTGAAATAATGAATCATGATGGTAAAATGATGAGAACAGATGATTTAATTCAGTTCTCGAAGAAACACAACATTCCACTAATCACCATCAAAGAATTACAAGAATATAGAAAAGTATATGATCAGCTGGTAGAACGAGTTTCAACTGTCAATATGCCTACTAGATACGGTAATTTCAAAGCAATTAGCTACATAGATAAACTAAATGGGGAACATCATCTTGCTCTTATTATGGGAAATATAGAGGACGAAGCCAATGTATTATGTCGAGTTCACTCTGAATGTTTAACAGGAGATGTTTTAGGCTCTTTACGGTGCGATTGTGGACAGCAATTCGATAAAGCTATGAAAATGATTGCTGAAAATGGTTCGGGTGTCTTACTTTACTTGAGACAGGAGGGACGAGGAATTGGACTTATCAATAAATTAAAGCCTATCATTTACAAGATCAAGGAATGGATACGCTGGATGCCAATCTTGCATTAGGCTTTGAAGGCGATTTAAGAGAATATCATATTGGAGCACAAATGCTTAAAGACCTGGGACTACAGTCACTACATTTACTGACAAATAATCCTGACAAGGTTGAACAGTTAGAAAAATATGGAATTACCATTTCCAATAGAATACCAATCGAAATAGAAGCCAATCCTTACGATAGTTTTTATTTAGAAACAAAGAAAAATCGAATGGGTCACATTTTAAATATGGAGGAAAAATAAATGAACACTTATGAAGGTAATTTAGTAGCGAACAATATTAAAATCGGTATTGTTGTAGCGAGATTTAATGAATTTATAACTTCAAAATTATTATCTGGAGCACTAGATAATCTCAAAAGAGAGAATGTAAACGAGAAAGATATCGAGGTAGCCTGGGTTCCAGGAGCTTTTGAAATACCACTGATTGCATCAAAAATGGCAAAAAGTAAAAAATATGATGCTATTATCTGCTTGGGAGCTGTCATTAGAGGTAGTACAAGTCATTATGATTATGTATGTAGCGAGGTATCTAAGGGAATCGCCCAAATCAGTTTAAATAGCGAAATCCCAGTTATGTTTGGCGTTCTAACGACAGATACAATTGAACAAGCCATAGAGCGAGCTGGCACTAAAGCAGGAAATAAGGGTTCTGAGTGTGCACAAGGAGCTATTGAAATGGTCAACCTAATTCGTACATTGGACGCATAAATAGACTATATTTTTAACCGAATAAAGAAACTAAGCGAAATCTCAGTTTAATACTCTATGAAAATCATAGAGCGAACTAGGAAGCCAGTCGCAGGTTGGTAAAACATAGCTTCGATGTTACAAACAAAACTGGCAAAATTAGCTCAAAACACTGTTTTGAGATTACATATAAAACTGACGTGGTTTAAATAGATTTTCGACGAGTATTCGGAAAAAAGCAAATATTTCCATAATAAAACGCATAGAATCAAGGTTTTTGTGAACACCTGATTTTATGCGTTTTTCTGATTTTGAAAACTTTCCACAAAAGTTTTTTATATTTTAATATTTCCCCAGTTCACGAAGACTAGTATGATTTTCCTGAATACGTCGGAACATTTTTTCCATATCCGACTTGGTAAAATGCACCAAAACAGGGCGTCCGTGGGGACAGTTGTAGGGATTGTCACATTGAGAAAGTTGATAAAGGAGTTGTCTAGCTGAATGGTCATCGATACGATGGTTGGCCTTGATAGACCGCTTGCAGGACATCATGATAGCCAGCTCTGCTCGGTATTTCTTGATAGAAACTTCCTTAGTCAAGAGCAGCATATCGCACATTTCATAGATGCCTGACTCAATTTCTTCTTCTGCCATCCAAATAGGATGTTCGCGTAAGATGAATTGATTTTCTCCGTACTCTGCTAGAAAGACACCCACTTCCTCCAAAAGAGGCATTCTTTCCTTGAGACGAAGGGCATCATCCGCAGGAAATTCAAAGATATAAGGTACTAAGAGTTGCTGCTGACTCTGGTCAACATCGCCAATGCTTTCACGATATTCCTCATACTTGACCCGTTCCTGAGCCGCATGCTGGTCTATGATATAGAGCCCATCTCGCCCTTGGGCAAAGAGATAAGTCCCGTGCATTTGCCCGAAATTCCAACTCTGGGAAGCTTGAAGATTCTTCTCGCTCCAGCTTGTCATAGGCCTTATCAAGACTAGCTAAATCTAGCTCAGGATGGTCTAGTTGGTCATAGTTAGCAGGCTTTCTCTCTGCAAAATGAAGTTTTGCGGTCTTGGTCAGCTGGTCCAAGGTTTCCTTGGCAAATAAAGTCAAATCCCGCCCTTCCTCAGTCAATTCTACCTGATAATCAGCCACCTCAGCTTGACTAGGTCTTGACGACTCAGTTTTCTCATAGTAGAGCGTATTTTCTTTGAGAGGGAGAATAGTTTGCACGACCTTCTCACGATTGCGCACGGTCGATTTGGCAAGATTTTCCAAGGCATCTGGTATCAGGGTTTGCTCCTTGAGACTGTTTGCAATAGCTTCTGAAACCAGCGTCATCAGTTCTTTTTCCTTGGAAATCCGCACCTCTTGCTTGGTCGGATGCACATTGACATCCGCTAGATAAGGGTCGATATGGATGTGAATGACAGCCAGTGGAAAACGGCCCACCATAAGCTTGCTGCCATAACCATCTAAAATAGCACGGTTGAGCAAGAAGTTCTTGATATAACGCCCATTGATGAAGAGGCTGATATAGTTGCGATTAGCCCGAGTCAACTCAGGCAGAGACACAAAACCTGTAATTTCGAAATCTAGGTCAGAGTTCTCAATTTCAATCATCTTCTTGGCACTCGCCAAACCATAAATCCCTGCAATAGCTTGACGCAGTTGCCCAGTCCCTGCTGTCCGCGTCATTTCCTTGCCATCACTAATCAAGCTAAAAGAAATCTCAGGATGGGCCAAGCCCAGACGGTTGACAATATCAATAATATGAGACAGCTCCGCTTGCTGGCTCCTCATATATTTGAGACGGGCAGGCGTGTTGAAAAAGAGGTCCTCTACACAAACCTTGGTCCCCACAGGACTAGTCGCTGGGATGACTTCCTCGACTTCTCCCCCACGCGCAACTAGCTTGGTTCCATGACTAGCACCATCTACCGCCGTCAACAAAGTCAAGACACTAACAGATGCTATAGAGGGCAAGGCTTCACCACGAAAACCAAGCGTCCGAATTCGAAAGAGGTCTGCTTGATTTTTTATCTTACTAGTCGCATGGCGGCGCAGGGCCAACTCCACCTCATCGTGGGCAATTCCGTGACCATTATCTGTGATTTGAATCTTTCTTGAGACCAGCTTCCTCAATCTCAATGATAATCTGACTAGAGCCCGCGTCAATGGCATTTTCTACCAACTCTTTGACCACACTGGCAGGACGCTCGATAACCTCTCCTGCTGCGATCTGGTTTGCCAGCACCTCTGGCAATTCAATAATATGAGACATCTTTCAGCCCCTTTCTGTATCTTTTTTCCTAGAAATTGATTAGTGCTATTATACCATATTTCAGACAGGACAGAAAAGCAAGCGCCACATAGGAACCAAATCCCTCCACATAGACAAAGTCCCTTGCAAGGGGCTGAAAAATAGTGTTTAATAAAGGTGTACAAGAAGTGATCACAATTTTGTATGAAAAACAAGGAGAGAAATTTATGAAAGTAGAACTACAGATTAGTGAGACTTACGAAGAGGAAAAAAAGCTGATTGTCCAAGCACCTCAAGAAACCGATAAAAGTCCAGAAAGTCATCGAGTTCGCAGAAAATCTGGACCTCAAAGAAAAAATCAAAGGGAAAATCGAAGATCAGGTCTATCTAATTGAGATTGGCAATATTCAACGCTTCTATATCGAGAATCGGAAGGTTCTAGCAGAAACGGCAGGTCAGACCTACACCATTGATTTACGACTCTATCAGGTTCTTGAAATTCTGCCAACAACTTTTATCCAAATTTCCCAGTCAGAAATCATCAATATCGATTCCATCTCTCATCTCAAGCTCACGCCCAACGGTCTGGTAGAAATCTTTCTAAAAAACGAAAGCTTCACCTACTCTTCACGCCGTTACCTAAAAAAACCATCAAGGAGAAATTAGAACTATGAAAAAAACAAATCTTTCCACGACGCAGCTACTGGTGTCCTCATCGGCCTCATCCTCTCTATCATCTTTTCACTCATTTATGCACCAAATACCTACGCTCCACTAAATCCCTACTCTCTCATCGGCCAAGTGATGACTCAACATCAGGTTCACGGTGCCCTGGTCTTGCTCTACTGCACTCTTATCTGGGCAGCCATCGGTATTCTCTTCAACTTTGGCAAAGCGATTATTCAGCCGTGACTGGAGCTTGCTCCGTGCGACTCTGACTCATTTTTTCCTTATGCTAGTAGGCTTTATCCCATTAGCAACTCTAGCAGGTTGGTTCCCCTTCCACTGGAGTTTCTACCTCCAGCTCATCCTTGAGTTTGCAGTTGTCTACCTCATCATTTGGGCTATTCTCTATAAAAGAGAGGCTAAAAAAGTAGACCACATCAATCAACTCTTGGAGCATAAAAAGTAAAAGTTCTGATAAAACTGTTTGGAATAATAAAAAAGCCAAGCCTAAGCTCAACTTTCCAACTCATACAAATCTGCGATAATCAGCTGCGACACGTTTGATATCTCCCAGCATACCTCGCATTTCAAAGTCCGCCAAGACAGGGAAACCAAAACGTTGACTGTATTGCTTAGCTGTCAGGCAGTATTGGTTATTAAAGTTTCGATTTCCTGAACCAACTACGCCAAAACACTTACTAGCATTGTCACCATAGGCGATAAAATCCCCCACTGGTGTCGTCAAAATCTCAACGTCTCCGTTATCCACGCCGTTCCCACCTTCGAGGTAGGTCGGCAAAAAAGTGACATAGGGATGGTCCATTTCATAAAAATCTTGGCCTTCCTTGACCAAATCCTTAATATGAATCTTTTGAACATCAATTCCCTCGTACTGGGACAAGAGATAGTCTTTCAGGCGGGTCACAAAACTCTCAGTATTCCCACTCAGACTGATATAAACTAAAGAAATTGTCTTCATATTTACCTCCATGATTTTATGTATAATCGAAAAATAACTACCAAGATTGTAACTTGATAGTTATTTTTTGTCAATACTTAGGCAAGTTCTTCTGTTTCCTCTTCTTCAGCCAAGGCTTTTTGCTGACGCCATATCTTGTAGAAGACAAGGGCTAGGAAGAGAACATTGATGACGATATAGAAAATGCTGACAGCTTTTGAACCAATACCCATTGTCAAACGCATAGTTTCATCTTGAACCAACTGCAAAGCGTCTTGCAAAGTCACATAGGTATAAATCGAACCAATAATGGCTAGCAAAACATAGCCGACATAAGTATAGTTTGCATACTGCAAATTCTTACGAACAAGGAATACAATCGCTACTACCACTAAAATAGCAGATAGTACAACCAAGGCCACATTAAAAATAGAATGAGATGCTTCTGCCAATCTATAGCTAAAATTAATGCTATCTTCTACCTGCTGAGCACTGACCCCTGCAACTTGTTTTTGAGCAGCACGAAGGACTTCTTTACTAGGCAAGGGCTTCAAAAGTTCAAACAGAGACGTAGCTGAAATAAGGGCAGACAAGATTAGCAAGACCCATAGATAAATCGGTTTCTTTTTCATGATAGAACCTCCTGATATTATTATTTATATTATAGCACTTTTTGTAAAGGGATACAAATCTTATAGTATAGTTTCTACCTGTTTTCGGTAGGCTTTGGGAGACTTTCCGCACAATTTTCGGAAAACTTTATAAAAATATCCAACGTTACTGTAACCAACAGCATAACAGATGTCTTCGATACTGTCACTAGTTGAAAGTAAAAGTTGCTGAGCAGCCTTAATGCGTTGTTTGTTTAGTAATTCTGCGAAGGTCGAATTGGTTTCACGCTTAATCAACTGTCCCAGATAAACAGGATTGATAAAGAGATCCTTACTGATATCCTTGAGGGAAAGTTCTTTCTGATAATCACGCCCAATCACTTCCAGCACACTGACCACATTTTCATTCATTCGATATTGCCCAAAGAATCGGGTCAGAGTTTCCTTGATATAAGGAACCAGTTCATCGAAGGATTGAATAGCATGAATGGTTTTGACAATGTCTGTCATGTCATCAGCTTTGAGATGTTCAAACAAGTGGAAAACATCCATGACAAACTGGATAAAAAGCTGTTTGGTAATCGGAACACGGGGTGTATTTTCAAGAACCACCTTCTCCAAGAGGCTCAACTCTTCTACGATTTGATTGAGATTCCCCTGAATGATGACCCTATAAATCGGTTCGTAATAGGCAAAGAGGCTCTCCGACTGCTGCAGATTTACAGAGCCGTAAAAGAGGGCTTTCTCAGCATTCAGCTTCCAACGTTCAAAGTGTTCTTGATAAGGGGCTTCAAAGGGAGTAACGACTAAACCATCTAGGGGTTGGTCAGCAATGAAAATCTGCCAGTCTTGACCCAAGACATAGTAGGGAATAGTGAAGGAGCCCTGTTTTTCCTTTGAAAGGCCTATCCACCAATTCTCCTTACCTCCTAAATAACTAACAAATCCAGCCTCGTCTAAATCTTGACTGAGAGTCTGACTTTTCTTCCCTCTCTCACCGAGCTGACCTGCAATCTTCTCCAGCAGATTACCCAACTCTACCTTATCTACTGGCTTGACCAGATAGTCCACAACACTAAGGTTCATGGCTCTTTCTTGACATAATCAAACTCCTGATAACCTGAGAGCAGGATATAGGCCACATCTGGTAACATCTCTTTCATTTCCCTAATCATGTCAAGCCCTGTTTTATCTGGCATATTGACATCGGAAATAATCACATCAACAGGATTTTCCTGAACATATTCTAGAGCTTCGTCGGCATGACTGGCTGTTGCGACGACCTCCATATCCCACTTATCAAAGGGAATCAAACGCTTCAGACCTTCTGTCACCATGTACTCATCATCAACTAATAATACTTTATACATTTTCTCCCTTTCTACTCATCTTGAATTGTAATACGATACTGAACACCTGCTTGCTCTCCAGACTCTACACTAATGGCATAGCGGTCCCCAAAATAGAGCACAAAACGCTCGTGTACATTGACAATCCCGATGGACTGCCTTTTTTCACTGTAGCTAACTTGGTGTTCAAAATGTCTCTGACTTAGTTTTTCTCGGAGATTTGCCAGTTTTTCTGCCGACATTCCACGGCCGTTATCGACCACCAAAAATTCCACAAAGCCATCCTGTTTAAGAGCCTTGATGCTAATCACATTATCTGTCCGTCTGTGGTCAACACCATGCGCAAAATAGTTTTCTACTAACGGTTGCAAGGTAAATTTGGGAATCTTCATATTCTCTAACTCTGGGTCTATCTTGAAACCATAGGCAATAGACTTAGGATAGCGAACCATGCAGAGATAACTGTATTTACGGCAAAATTCCAATTCCTGTTTGAGAAGGGTTTCTCTTTCGTCAGAAATATTGTTACGCAAGAGACTGCTAAACTCATAAATGATATCCGCCAACTCATCTTGACTCTGCATAACTGCATACATGCGCAAGAATTCCAGCGTATTATACATAAAATGAGGATTGATTTGAGCTTGTAGAGCTCGCATATTGGCATCTTTTTGACTGAGCTCTAGTTGATAAATATCATGGATATTCTTTTCCAAACGATCCAACATATCATTAGTGGTCTCTGCGATTAGGAGCAATTCCTGATCCTTTTCAAGCGTATCAATGCGGAGACCTTCTTCCCCTTGGGCAATAGCTTGGATAGAATCCACCAAATCCACTACCTGCTTTTGATAGTTGGCAAAGGTCTGCCTCAAAGTCAGATAGAGAATGACAATAAAGAGAAGACTCAAGCCCACAATCAAAGCAGAGCTAGTCACTGTTCCTTGTAAAACAAAGTTTTTGGGAACTGCCACCTGAACCTGATAGCCATGAGAGGTCACACCGACAAACCAGTCTTCATTCTCCATAGTAACCTTCTCACCAATATGGAATATCTCCATGTCAAAAGGTGAAGTCACGGTAACAGCCATCGGGATATGACCTCGAGTATTATCAATAGCAGCGTGTAAGACATTCGGCGATAAGGAAATGTAGACAACTCCCAAATCCTTATCAGAAACAGGGTCAGAAACAGGAATGGCAAAGCTATTAGTTGCTGGTTTAAAATTTTCAGCTAGGATTTTTTCCCCACTCCGTTTATCCCTAGAAGAAACATAGACTTCCTTATAATCTTGGAAGGCAATTGCTACTCCTGTCACAAAATCATTTCGAACATACAAATCATCAATATTTTCATACAAAGATACAGATATATATGGAGAAGCTTTACGCTCTAGTTGCCAATAAAAGTAATCTGGTGTACTAAGACTGAAATATTTATAGATTCCTTCAATTCGAGCCTGATTATCAACTAAGGCTTGTGCTATCTGAGTCGACTCTCTATAATAATACTCTATTTCACTAACCATTCGAGTCGTCACACGTTGGGCAACTCTTTGAGCCTCCTTCTCGCGCGAATCCCAATCGGCATAAGATATCATAATCGCAAAACTAGCAATAATGATAATCATGACAAGGCTATAAATTTTTAATAGAGAATGAATCCAAAACTGCTTCATTCTATTTTGTCGCCAATTTTTCATGGATACTTTCATAGATCGGTTCCAACATATCACTGATAAAGAAATGCCACATCCCAATTCCTACAAAGAAGAGCAGAGCAGGCATATAGTAACCAATTGCCACAAGTAGCACTGTCCCAAGAAGAACCTTGGCCACAGCTGCTAGACTCATAAAGATACCAATCAAGGATAGTTTGAGACTATTTCGATAGGACAAATCAAAATAAACTTGTAGTTTCAAAGACACTGTGTAGGCTAAAAAGAGCAGGGCAACTACTAGAACATTCAAAAAGGTCGCAATCAAATGAAGGATAGTCTGATGAGGCAATTGCACCAAGAGATACAAGCCATAGACCAAAACCACATCCACTCCTAGAAAGCTATAGAAAATCAGGTTGCTTGAGACAAAATTTTGCTTATAAAGAGACCAAGCTTCCTTCAAACTGTATTCCCGAAAACTATAACCATGTTCTGCATACAAGCTCATCAAGGTGGCACTAGCCGGCGCTAGACCAAGGATAAGCCCTCCTGCTAAAGTTAATAGCCAAAAGAAGGCTGTCACAATCATCCCTAAAAAGAAACGATTAAAGACAAAGTCTAAAAACCTACCCATGATATCCTCCTAAAATTAACTATGAAACTATTATATCATATTTCAAGCGTTTTCAAAACTTATAGTGCCCATTTACAATCCCATCAAACCATGGTACAATGAGAATTATGAAAAATTTATCAGGAGACAATTCATGAAAAAATCTATCTTAACGACTCTGCTTTTTGCAGTTCTTTACTTCCTCTGCATGGGGATTGGTGTCCTTTTGGGAAATCTCTTTGACCAAACTGGAAATATGTTTTATGCGCCTGCTTTTACTGCCCTTGTCGGCGGTAGCGCCTATATGATTCTAGTCGCAAAAGTTCCGCGCTTTGGAGCCATTACCACTATCGGCCTTGTCATTGCCCTCTTTTTCTTGGGAACTAAACACGGTGCTGGTGCCTTCCTTCCTGGAATTATCTGTGGTCTCCTAGCAGATGGAGTAGCTAACCTAGGAAAATACAAGGACCAAACAAAGAACTTCCTTTCTTTCATTCTCTTTGCCTTTAGCTCAACAGGACCAATCTTACTTATGTGGATTGCTCCCAAAGCCTATATGGCTACCCTTCTAGCAAGAGGAAAATCCCAAGAATATATCGACCGTATCATGGTTGCGCCAAATCCTGGAACCATCCTTCTATTTATCGCAAGTGTTGTCATCGGAGCCCTAGTGGGTGCCTTGATTGGACAAGCCTTGAGTAAAAAATTTGCACAGAAAATCTGATTACTAAAAAGAGCCAGGCGGCTCTTTTTTATTTATGGCTCAAGACTTAGTCAAGAAGTCTCCCAAGAATTGATACTCTTCAAAAATCAAATTCAAACCACGTCAACGTCGCCTTGCCGTACTCAAGTACAGCCTGCGGCTAGTTTCCTAGTTTGCTCTTTGATTTTCATTGAGTATGAATTTAAAGATAATCAAAATGATAATGATGGTTGCCAAGATGGTCACATCGTGATTGTAGCGATTAAATCCATAAGCGATGGCTACGTTACCAATACCACCAGCTCCAACTGCTCCCGCCATAGCTGTTTCCCCAACAAGGGAAATCAAGGTCACAGTCGTCACACGGATCAAATCTGGAAGTCCTTCTAGTAACCCTGAGCTTCCTAGGTTAAAATTTTTTTACCTGAAAAACTTCTTTTTTCTAGTGATAAAATGAGCCCTATCACACTCACTACCAAAAAGACCCACCAACAAAGCCTGATATCTTGTCAAAGCTAAGAAGGAAAATACAGACATCCCCAAGGGTAATGTTAGGGAAAAAATCATACTCAAGAGATTATTACTTCTAGCTAATACATCCGCACTCAAATTAGACAGTAACAGAGTATCTAATTTAGGCATTGATTTCGACATCAAATACATGACAAAGGCTAAGCAAAGCAACACCTACTAGAGGAGAAAAATCTAAAATATTAGCAGTAGCAAGCAAGACAAACAGAATTGCATTGAGCGATAACAAACTTGAAAAAGACCATTTTCCCAAAATAATCATGGGGAGTTAAGCTACCAAGAATAGCTCCTCCCAAGCTAACACATTCAATTAAATAGGGCTTGAGCATAGCTGAAATGATAGATAGTATGGTCTAATAAGTAAAAGTGATAAATACCTCCAACAGCTCCTCCCAAAGTATTCATTACCAAAATGACAAGAATAATTTTAAACAATGATTTACTTTCTCTCTGTCTAAAGATATCATCCATGTCCGCATAGATTGCCTTAACTTGTTGAAGTAAACTAATAGGTTCATTCTCTACCGTTACAGACAAATGCGTCAATTCTCTTCTATTTTTGAACAAAATGAGAGAAGATAGTAAAAAAAAGCCAGCATTCACAATTGCAACAAAAGAAAAATCTTGGTGGCTTGTTGTGAGTAACCACACTCCTAAGGCTTGACCTCCTAGATTTGATAAATAGGAAACAAACTGAGTAAAGGAATAAGCTTCATAGAGCTTATCTTCCGAAATATTATGCTGGATAATCGGCATACGAAGGCCTGCTGTATAATCCGATAAAATATCTGAACAGATATTAACCATACAGATAAAAGCAAACGTTACGAAGTTCTGGTCATGAATCACACTAGCAATCAAAAGAAATAGGAGACTTTGCACACAACCAACCCAGATAATTGTCCCTGCTTTATTCCGAGTATGATCAGCCTTCATCCCAACATAAAAAGTAAATAGGAAAGGTAAAATCGTAATCATATTCGCCATAAATACAGCTATATTTTTAAAGGGTAGACTCGCAGCATAAACGATAAATACCAGATTATAAATATAAGCTCCACTTGAGCTCAAAAACCTTGATAAGGTCAGTATTCTAAATAAATGATGTCTTAAGAATAGTTTCATAACAGGCCTTTCTCACATTTCAAAGAGTATTCTATTGAAACCAGTCTAACAAAAAAAGTGGGACTCCCCACTTTTTTGTAATATATTTTTTCTGAAAATAGAAACTCTAGCGCCTAGAAACTGCTAATTTATCAATCCATCTACAAGGCTATTTATTTTTCATCAGTCGATGTAATGAGAATATATTACAAATCTTTATTTGAGAGCTGATTTGCAAAATAGTTTTCATAGTATCTTGCACCACCTACATACTCTAAATCTTGTAAGATTGTAATGCCTCTCTGGATTTTTTCAAGACCCTTATTTTCTACATTAAAAATAGTATCATAATACCCTTTAGCAATCATATAAATGATTTTAAGATAAGCTTGAGATTCTGGTAAATCTCGGTTTTTCAATCTGAAAGATAAAATAGTCTGCTTTTAATTTATCCTTTTCCTCTATCGCTTTAAAGAGTCCATTAATTAAAATGGTATCAATACCGACTTTGTTACTAGGTAAAGAGCCTAATAAATCCGTCTTTTGTAACATCTCCCTAGAATATTTAAAATAGAGGGGCAGAGGAAACAAAGTAGAAATCGTTGAAAATAGTTCCAATTCATAATTTCCCCAGATGTCAATAGTAAAAAAATAGTCATAGAGAAAAGTCAGTTCTTCATCCGTTGCTCTTATTTCTGAATCAAAAAACACAAGAAGGCTTTTGATACGAATCATTTGTAAAAGATAGCTTGTTTCACCACTTGATCTATACTTTTGAGTCGTCTCTTCATACAAGGAATGGAGAGAATCAATCCCTTCTCTGTCATATAAATCCCAGAGATTTTCTTGAAAAGCCAAAACCTTTTTCTGAGAAAAACCACGTACCAAGTACATAAATTCATTCAAATCAGAGTGGATGTTATCTAAGGCAGTAATCAATTTCATAGATGATAAGTCTGCTTCTCCACGCTCAAATTTGCTCAGCATGGAATAAGTAAACTCTCCTCCCGTCGCCTCCTGTAGAGATACATTCCGACTCTTTCTCAATTCTTTAAAAACTTCTCCCAGATTTTGCATATTGACTCCCCACAATTCTTAACTCTCTAACTCATAAAAAGTAACGGTTGATAGCAACCAGTACAGAAAATTTTCAAGTCTTGACTATAACAACAACTCCTATGAATGATGTACAGATTGCCTAGCTCTTTTTTTATTTATGGCTCAATTTCTTAGTCA
>BNJS01003519.1_pt1 | contig 68916 bp, 82 predicted proteins | sample 8540461 | NCBI WGS metagenome assembly BNJS01 (sample SAMD00202454, study PRJDB9452) | human saliva metagenome | isolation source: human saliva | place: Japan
TCTGCAGATCCAATCAATGACACCACATCAAACAATCCAGCTTTTAATTTAATCAATATTAGCAGTATGAACAATCTAAATTATAGTTCTGTTGAAGATAAATCTCACTTTAATCTTTTAAGATACATCGCTGGAATTATTAAAGGGAAGAATTTGCAGATGAACTTGCAAAAAGAAATTAAAGAAAATGTTGCATTGCTTCTTTATCTATTTCTTCGAGAGATTTATCTCACGTAAAACCCTCAAGGAATTTCCAGCTGTGTTTTATGAAGATGAGGATTTAGTTAAGTTTATTTTGAAATTAGGGATTTTTACAAAAAGTTGTAGATATCTACAATAATGATCAGAATAACAAAAAGATGAAATCCGCAATGGTTAATTGTTTTGATGTAACCAAACTTGATCGAGATATTTTTCATAAGCTATTAGAATCTTTTCCGTGTAGGGAAAAGATTCTTTGATTCAAACTCAAAGGCTATTCCGGGTTGAGCGCAGAAGAGCAGAAAAATGTTTTGTTTTCTACTTTTGATATTGCTGACGAGTTCAAATCTTACGGATTCAAAGATGTTCCTGTTAATGTTTTGAAAGATCATTTGAATAACGATGAAATGTTCGAACTTATTAAGAATAAAACAAAACTGACCTTTTAAATATTCTTCACGGGAAAAGAGGATGAATTGAGAGGGCTTGTTAATGTGAAAAATAATAAAAAACAATATAATGTTATCTTGAAAAAGTACATATCCGTTGTACGACTTTGATTTCAAACTTAATGAAAATCAAATTTCTGAATTAAAAACAGAATTGGTTCCAACCTTGAGCAATTACAGGATGTACTCTGTTATGAAAATGATTTTTTCAGAAGACTTCAACGGTTTTCCGGACACAAAGGAAAAAGCTTTTTAAATATATAACTAAAAACAAAAAAACTATCTATTGATTAATTTGTTTGAGGCAATTGATTGGTATCCAAAACGAATACATCTTATCAGCCAAATTTAATGGTATTAATGAATATTCAAAGATAAAATCAAGATCACATTTTGTGAATAGATTATCCGAAAAATTTGGGTTCAAATTGAAGGTTTGCTTTATATAGCGAATACGAGATTCAAGAAAGCTCTAATGGTGGTTTTTAGATGAAATTAATAAAAATAAAAATTCAAAACTCTCCAAAAAGGATTTGGGTGATACTTCAAACTAATTTGTAAAAATCTTAGTACAATTTTGAGTCTGGAATGCGAAAAATAATCAAAGGTTCTAAACTTAATCGTAAAACGTTACTATTTAACTTTTTTCAAAAGAAAAATAAAGAGGTTTTTATAACCTCTTTTTATGTTCTATAATTTAGGAAAATAAAAATAGAAAGAAGGAAACAAATAATGAAAAGCACTAATGATAATAGGGCTGCTAGTCGAATTTTCTGATATTGTAAAAGAATTACATTCTTATGCAAATAGCGAACAAGCTGTTGATGATTTTGCTTCGAGTTGCTTAAAATTGTAAATTTACAAGAAGAGTTTGATCTATCACAGAGCTATTTTTCTGATGATAAAACAAACAATTATTTACGTAAAAAAGACAAACCTAAAGTCTATCTATACTCGGGGATCAACAAAAAGTACGAGTAGCTTTTAAGAATTTAAGAACGGATTTTGTTGATACTTACCAAGATTATTTTTGATAAAAAAATATAACAGGAGACAATCCTTTTGTTAATACAGTAAGGATGTTATTTGATTTCAATTTATACTATGATATCAAAAAGAAAAAGGCTTGTTATTTATGAAGGAAAAGTTTGCGATACATCTGGCAGTTCAACGTTTTATTCAAGAAAAGATTTTTCTGGAACTTATGTTAATTGTGTTGAAACCATATTTCCAGCATCTTTTTCTACAAAAACAAAATTCGAACTTACTACTCCTAAGAGGTTTATCCGGCTTGGACGATTTACCAATAAATATAGATTGCGAATCTGATTTATTATTCTTGAAATATATCTAGGAATCATAGATATGAATTTTTCTGCTGAATATCTAAAAGATATCAATCTTTATATTGAGAAATCAGTTGATAATTATCTGAATTTATCTAAAAGAAAATCCGCCAGGATAATATCCTAGCAAGCTATCCTGCTGAAATTTTCACAGAAGATGAAATGAGTCAAGTATATTGGAAATCAACTATTTGATAATGAAAGATACAATTATATATCTGGTGTATTTGATAATAGGGGAAAATGAATATGTTTGCTCCCTACTAGAGAAAAGATTTTTAGATCATCTATAACTGATGTATCTAAGATTTTGTCTTTTAATTGCTTTCAGACCCACACTTTGAATTTGAAAAACTTCCCGCTTAAAATCAAAGATAAAAAGGATTAATCTTAAAATTGATGAAGAAATCTCGTGGAGAGGTTCCATTGATTTTACTCGACTATTTTGATAAAGAAGATTTGTATCAAATGTTCAAAAATACAGTTATTTATCAACTAAAAAGATGGTAAATAATAAATAGCAGATAAAAACGAGTTATCTTTTTGATCGGTGGTAAAATTGTATATTTTGATTATATCATTCCAGATATTGTGCTCCAACAAAGAGCAAGTCGCTGAATTAAAAAGAGAAGTTATCCTCTACTTGAACAAGTTCAGGAAAAGGTGTTCTTGAAAGTTGAAATTAACGGTGCAGTTGTACCCTGAAGGTTCAAAAATCTAACGAAGAACGAGTTTTTTTGATACTATTTACTCTTATCAGAGTAAAATTGAATTTTATTACAATTTGTGTAAGTTGGTAGATTGGTATCCCAAAAGTTCGTATTCTTTCTGAGCAAGAAGTAAATTGAACTGTTTTGGGCTACTTTCGTATATTAACGAATTGAAAAAGAAATTTGGTTTAGATATTGAATATACATTCTTCATTAAAGAAGATTCTTCAATAAAATCAGAGAAAGATTTGTTCGATATTTTGGATGAAAGTTTTGATGATGTTACGGTGTTATTCGAGAAAGATTTGAGCGCAGGTAATCTTAAAGATTTCAAGCTAAGAAAGTCTTACGGGACAGTTGTACGATTTACATCTACAACTTTATCTTATTAAAAAGAGGTTATTAAACCTCTTTTTCTTTTTATAATTAAAGAAATAAAATATTTCTGAATTTATTTTAGATAGAAAGAAGGAAGTTTTTATAATGGTTATTAGTGTCAAAAAGAAAACGATAAATTGCTAAATCTACCAACAATCACAAGAGAAATTCTTGCTTATTGTGATACAGAAGAGGCTTTGGAAAATCTCAAAAGAAGAGTGGTCTAATTTTAAAAATTTTTAGACCAGCTATTAAATTGATTGAAAATTACACTATTCAAAGCGAAGCTGATGAAGACTTTGATTTAACGAAGGAAATTTCAGCAACCAAAGTTATCTCTAATTATTTTGACAAAGAGAAGCCGATGAAGTGGGATGATTTAAGTGATGATTTCAAGAATGATTATAATGTAATCTTAGATAATTTACAAAAACACTTAAATAAATTGATTTTTCAATTTAAAGGTGTGAGTTTATCTTACGATACACACAACAAGAAGTTTGTTTTTTTCAAGAAAAAGAAACGAATCTGATGATTACAGAAATTTTAATTGTTTATTAGAAGGAAACAACTCAGAAAAACTTTATTAGCACCTCTTTGTTGGTCTTGGTTGACCTAACGAGGTTTTCATCAATATCAAACTCCTACAAAACAAAAAGTTGAATTTATTTGGTTTAAATATATTTTTGGTATGGCCGAACTAGAAGAATTTCTAAAAGAATTATTGGTTCAGGCGAAGAGAGACTCTAAAGCCAAATTAAAATCATTTGTTAATAATGTTGAATTTGACGAGGGATTACCCAGCAAAATTATTCAATAAGAAAGTTTATTGAAGATTATATTTATAAGAGTGTAGTTGTTGCAGCTCGAAGTTCTAAAACAGTTACAGTCGAACACATCTTAAATACAAAATGAAGATGAATATTTTAATAGTATTTTTAAAAGAGTGTTTGGATGTTTCTAAATTATCTGATCAGGCGTTTTACGCTCTTGTAAGGAATGAAAGTGATTCTTTCATAATTGGCTACAGTGATCTACCTGAAGATTTAAAAAGTTGAATTTGTTAGGGATGTTATTAAAAGATGGGGGACATCAAACCAGCCCCTTATCAAATATGCTTACTAAAAAGACTTGAATGATTACTTTTCACGAAAAGAAATATTTGACTTTTTTTAAAGAAACTTTGAAGGAATTATTGAAATCAATCCATCAATCTAAAGAAGAAAAGTATAATGTCTATTATATTAAAGTTGATGAGAAAGAATATATTCCAGTTTCCGGTTACAAACCAGACTTCAAAAAGACCTAACGGAAGATGAACTTTCTGAATTAAAAATCAGAGTTAATTCCTATTCTTGAGAAAAATCCAGGATGAGATTTTTGTTTCCTGTTCTTCAAACGTATGGAAGCATATTTCGATTTCAAACTTTGTGAATTTAAACGAAGAGGAATTATTAAAAAAATAATCTCTAATTTAGAGTACGAGATTTTCTAATACAAGTATTTGACTTATTGGACTGGTATCCAAATAAAATAAAGTTATATAAGTTGATGGAGAACCCTGGAATCGAATCAGTATCTGCATTAGAAACGTTTAAAAAAAGACAAGACTTGATCAAAATAAGAAAAATCGTGTTGTTGATTTTTATCTTATAAAGAGATATTTGATAAATTGAGATCTATTTCAGTTGAATATTACTTTACGAGCAAACAATATTCAACTAACGGTATTATTTATAATATCAAAAGATGAGAGTGAATTTTGATTTGATTATTAAAGAATCACTCGGAGACTTTGACAAAGTTCTTTGAATATATTGGAAAAATATAAATACAGACGATTTTAGTCAAAATTAATGACTCAAAAATTTTCAAAAAATGAGTTCGTTTCTCAGATGTTTTCGGATGTGCTCTTATATAATTAGAGAAATAAATTATTTCTGGAATTATTCCAGTAGAAAAGAAGGAAAAATTTAACTATGGTTATTAGTGTAAAAAGAAACTGAGAAAACGTTAAGTTTATCAAAAAAATCACAAAAGAGATTCTTGAGTATTGTGATACAGAGGCAGCTCTAGAAAATTCCTGCGAGATGAATGGTCTAAAGTTTAAAGATTTTTAAAGAGTTACTACAAATCATTTAAATACTATTCTCCCAATTATTACGATATCAATAAATCATCTAAAACGTTCTCTCTAAACGAGGAGCTTTCGTTCTTGGACAAGATGAGATCCGTTTTGTCATCAGATGATGTATTAAAATGGGATGATTTAAATGAAAAGATAAAAAGTTTATAACTTTTTTACTTTCTGAAGTTCGTGAAAAATTTTGATGTTATAACAAACGAACTTTCTAATAAAAAGTTATCATACGATATCTTTCAAAAAGAAATTTGTTATCTCCTATGAAAAGAAAAATGATTACAATGATCAACGTATCAACTACATCTATTCAAAAATGCTGTGGTGTAGAAGCGATCAATACTGGTCTTTTTAGTATTGTTTGATTTGAATCGAATTTCAACAATGCAAAGCGTCATACAAGACAAAATTGGAGTTCACTTGGTTTAAATACCTTTTGGATTTGGTGAACATAGATGAGTTTTTCAAAGAAGTTTTACAACAACTTAAGCGTGAGGCCAAGTCTAAGTTAAAAACTTTCACCACCATACTAGAATATGATTGCAGCTACCCTAGTGGTCTGTTTAGTAAAAATCTGATAGAAAAATATATTAAAGAAAGTTTTATTACAGATGGAACGTTGTATTATGATAGCGTCACAGATCAAAATATTTTTCAATTATATTTCTTTCAAAAATAACAAGGACGAATCACTTTAATACAATTTTAAAGGAAAAACCTGTGTGTTTCTAGAAATTGAGCGACCAACAACTAGTTTACTTGATCATTTGCCAACCTGAGCTTTACATTGATGGATATTCAAATCTTTGACGATCCAGAAAAAGACTCAATGATTCGAGATATTTTGCTTAGATGGTCGAAATAACGAAAACTTCACTAGTAGGAGTTTTGATATTGATTTTAATTAAAAAGTATTTTACAGATGAAGAAATTTTTGTAGCTTTTCAAGAGTAGAACAAAAGAAATTTTTGGAAGCAATATTATCTAAATCTACTCATCCTTATTCTTTATGAAAATAATCTAATTAAATTAGAAAATGGTAATTATATTGATATTAAAAACTCATCAGAGCCAACATCGTCAGATTTTTCAGAATCTCAGACTTTGTTGAATTAAAAATCAGAATTTATTCCGATTCTAGAAAAATTCAGGATGTAATTTTAGTTAATTTAGAATGGTATAATAATAAATATTTATTAGAATCTGTTATCGATCCAAAGTTCAACTAAAAAGAAAAATCTTTAAAAAGCTCATTAGGAAGTCTTAGTTATGGTGAATTTTTAATGTGGATTTTTGATTTATTAGACTCGGGTATCCCACACGGGTTCTTCTAACTAAGAAGATTAGTCATCTTGAACTTAAAAATCAAAAATAATCCTGAAATTATTAAAGTTCAAAAGTTTGTACAATTTTCGTGAAGATGTGGTTTCTATGTTGTTATTCAAGGATCTTCTTGAGTACGCAGGAGCTGATTATGTTAGTTGTTAGTTGTCGAAACGTTTTTGTTAGCACTGACGATTATACAATTGACTCGGATGATAAGTTTAGAAAAGTACTTGAAATTTCTTTTTAGGTAAAAATATTGAATTTTTAGAATACGCTGGTAAAAATTTAAAATAAAGATATTTACCAGCAATCAAAAATCAAATCTAATACATATTAGTGCTCCTGAATTTAAAATTTAACTTTTATTAGAGAGGTTTTATAATACCTCTCTTTTCTTATATAATTAAAGAAATAAATTAACTCTGGATATATTCCAGTAGAAAGAAGGTGTTCAAATGGCAATCAACAATGAGATTGTAACCAAAAACGAAAATTGTCGGATGTGGCAAAGGAAGTTCTCGCTATTGCGAAACTGAACAAGCAGCTCACTGATTTGAAGGACGGAATCCTTTAGTATTGGAAACCCTCAACTGACAATCAAGATCTTAATACAAGAGAGGAGATTCAAAGATAAGGAAAACCGAGACTATTATTCATATTATGCATTATAAGGATCTGAAAAAATTTTTCATGATCCAATGTAAAAAATGGTCTGATTATTCTAAAGAATTTGTTGATTTTATAGAAAACGAAATACTACTATTCTCAAAATTCAATCAATAATATGGCTTTTAAAAAGTTTTTAATAGAAAGGCAATTGTTTACGATATTAACCTTCGTAAATTTGTTGCTGTGAAAAGCCTTATTCAAATGATATTCTAAAAGTTCAGGATATCCACGGAAAAGAGTCGCTGAACGTTAATTGTTGGAATTTGTTAAATTTAAAAAGATTATTCGTCTTTAAAAAGCAAATATAAACAAAAAGAGATGAACTGGTTTTAAATTTATTGCCGGTATGGAACCAATCGATGGTTTTTGTTGGTGATTTATTAAAAGAAATTCCAAAGAATATCAAAAATCTTTGAAATTATTTTTAGAATCACAGTCTGTTGATTTGTGTAATTATCCGTCAGAATGTTATTCTCAAAATGAACTCAAACAATTCATTGCTGATGATATTTTTCTACAACGAAAAAGTTTTGGGATCTGATGAAATGTTAACAAAATTACTAAATAGTAATCATTCAAAACTCTTATTTCAACGATATTTTTGGAATCTATGTTTGATAAAGGAAAGATGTCTAGGTGAAACCTATTGTTTACGTTGAGGTTTGATCCAAATATCAAAATCAAGAACTTTTCCGAATTGAATAATGAAGAAAAATCAAAAATTATTTATTCTAGTCTTTCAGATTTTTGAAAAATACCCTGATTTTATTTTTGGATCAGTTTATGACTAGAGAATATTGGGTTAAAGGCTTTTCAAGGATACGACTATTTATTTATTAAATAATATTATCTCCGGTAACGATCCAAAAGAATTTTTGAAGAACTCAAATATAGAGGTTGTTTCTCGGATGAATTTATTGTTATTAACAATAAATTTGTATTTATTGATTATATCAGACGTCACGATCCTAGCAAGCTATACTCTCCCTGTATTTCTGACAGAGGTGAGTTTTTCTAATTTAAATCAGAAGTGTACCGTTACTGGAAAAATTAAGGATGAAGTTTTGTATAAAGCTCCTTCTAATAACTTTTCAGTAATCAAAGAGATTAGTAATAAGTCCAGTTTGTTGGTAAAAATTTCTGATGGATAATTATGATTATACAACGCATTCTTTTGTACCTTATCTACAAAATATGTTGGGTATCATTCCAAACAAGTTTGATTTGTTTTTCGATGGAAATCTATCAGAATATGCTAAAAGAGGAATTATTGGATTTTCTAGTCGTTGATGATGTTATTAATTTTTGAAAACTTAAATATTCTTATTACAGAATCAGATTGTAATATAAACACTACTAGAATTATCTACAAATACAATAGTAAAATTGTAAATTTATTAAATAAACAAGACTATGATAATCTAGCACTATTGGCAGATTACGGTTCTGGAATCAGATGTCCAATTTTCTTTAAGAAAATTAAAAATAGGCTAGGGTTTAATCCCAGCCTCATTTGATTTTTATGCTTTTTCTTTTCTGAAAGGTCGCCCTTCTTGTTTTCAGCAACGTGCCCACCCTTCAATCTTGTATGGAAAAAGTAGGTATATTCTTGTTCATCTTTCAACTTAGGTTTTTCCTGATGGTTTTGTTACAACTTTGAAACCCTTTTTCTTTTGCCCATTATTAACAATCTCCCTCTTTGTCTTTATTTTTATTATTATCTGAATTAATTATAGCACAAAATCACATCGAAAACAAGTTGGTAATTGAATAGTTCCCTATGTTATAATATAAATAAATAAATCTTAACAAGAAAGAAAGGTTGAAAATGGTAGTAAAAACAGACAAAGATAATAAAATCATAGGTCACGTGATAATAGCTTAATCAAGAACAAGCACCTTGTTGTTGATAATTCAGAATCATACGAGATTCTGCTGGAATACTTTAAGATGATTAAAGAACGACTTGATAAAAATGCAGGAGGATTTTTAAAAATCTGAATTTGATACAGAAGTGAAGAAAAAGGCACTATCCAAATTTAATCAATTTAATAAATCGGTTTATTATTCCGTTATCACGAAAACAAATTTTACATTGACAATTTAAAGATGTAGATAAAGATCCACATCTCTCAAACAGCTCAAGGTGCTTCTATCATACTTTGGATCGAATCTTATACGTTGGTGATATCAAGATTTCAAGCAAATTGGTAGGTAATGAAATTATCCCAGGTAGCGATCTGGCTCATTACTAAATCAAAAGATAAGCTTTGTTTCTCACTTAATGAATAAGTTCAAAAAGTTTAGAAAAATCACAAAAAACAGAATTAGAGTATATTTCAGAAGTCCCTAATAATGCAGTAGAAAAAGTTTCAAAACTTGGAACAGATTCAGAGAAGGTTTGGATTTGTCTGATCAAGAAAATAAGGTTTTTATGGATGACTACAAACATCTCAAAAATTGAGTAACGAATACATCGATATCGACTCTCGAATCGTCTTTGGCCACTATCTAAAATTAATTCGAGATTCAGAAAAGCTAAAAGGAAAGTTTGTAAACTCGTATTTCCCAAATCTTAATTATCGTGTAGATTCTTCCTTTATTGATTTTGCAACTGTATATTTAGTGAATAAAGATAAAAATTTATTACCGAATTACAAAATTGTCAGCGTAATCTCTTCAATCACCAAGGATTCTGTTATCAGAACGTTCGAACAGGAAATTCAATTGGCGAAGTTGACCGGATATTCTTCTGTTGGTGAATATACAAGAACAACGACGTTCCGAAATAAATTGAAAGATATTTCAAAAGAATGACCAGTTTCACAAATGATTTTGCAAGATTGACAATCAAAATTTATTGCGCAGAAAATATAAGAAAAAGACCTGTTCGGCTTTTATTTTATTCACTATTCAAGATAATCTTCAAAAACCATCTTTTTCCAGAATATCAAACATATCCTCTTTTGATTTCACCACCTGAAATTCTTTCAGTCCGGTTTCGTTCTGAATAATTCCAGATCAAGGGTATTATCTTCGGATCGAAAAGTCGAACAATATCTTCAAGAACAAATATTTTAATATTCAATTCTTTTGTAGTTATTCATCAAATTCTTGATGTTGTAAAAAGTTGTGTCAATCGTTTCATAGTTAGACCCCACTTATACTCGGACACAAATAAGAAGATATCTATTTGGTGTGTAATCAAGAGTCTTAAATATGTTAAGTTTGTACATATCACGATACGCCTGCTCAGTTCGTACTTCGGTATACTTCCTAGAAGTGGCCCATTATCGAAAAAACATCATCTTCTATCTATTGTAAAAAGGAGTGCTACGTTAAAAAGTCTGATCTGAGCAGTCCATCAAATATATCCAGCTTTCTTTCCTTCCTAGACAGTCTACGTAATTATCTGATTGCAAGTTTGAGAAGTTTGGACATCCTCACTTGAATCAAATCTCCGATTCTGATATCCTATCAAATTGAAGTTTATTTTTATTATTTTTAAAAATAATCTCTACGGCTTCATCAATTTATTGTTGCTGATATCATCGCACAACTCTGATAATCTTTAAGATTGTCTAGCAAAATAGGCGTATCTCCTCGCGTCACACCAGAATTGGGGAATCAACCTCCGCAGCAATTCACCTTTCAACCAATCCGATTCATCGAAAATTCTGATAATAACATAAAGTGAACAGATGAGTAAATTCTGAATTTTTCCAGAGGAAGATTTTACGAAAATCATCTCAATAAAATCATCATATACTCATCTACATTGAAAACGTCTAAATTTTTCTAAAAATAAAGTAGTTTTTTGAATTTTTAAGATTTTCGTCAATGAAACAATTAGGGGACACTCAATAGAACATCATTCTTTCTAAAATATCCCCACTTGAAGATGGATCTAGCAACAAGAATTTAGATAGAAATCGTTGTATCCTTTCAATATAAAAATCAGACAACAATAGATCAACAGCTTAAAATATTTTTCTGAAAATACTGAAGAATAACACTCAGTATTAACCCCAACTCATCATCTCTAAAGAAATCATCTTTTTCGAAACTTGTCTCTTCAACTGATAAAGAAAGATAAAATCTTCACTGATAAACAAGGGTTATCCATAACGAAATTCCAGAACAACAAAGACACTTTGACCTTTTTGACATATTATAGGCTAAATAACCATTAAATATGCCCAACCTTGGATCTAAGAATAACTTGGAATTTAGACTTACCTCTAAAGGAAAAGTAATTTTTCAAGATTTTTCTAACAAACCTTTCTTTTCTAGCTTTCGGCAATAAAAATTACTATCCCCAACTTTCTCATAAATTGGTAAAATTATTTCTATTGTGTCGTTGATTTCATCAACAATCTGTCTAGATCTTTAATTATTTTTCTTAAGCCGAGAAAGCTTTTTATCTTCTTCTGCAAGTTTTGCAGAAGTAATGAGACTGATCAAAGGAACAAAACCTCCCAACAACCTACCCAAATCATCCTTTATTTTTCTGAATGGATGTACTCATCAAGTTCTTTTTGATATTTTTAATACACTCAAGGGATTCAGAAAGTCACTTTTCTGACTTAATCATCAGTACCTTCTTTCTACTGGATTAACTCCAGGTATTTTATTTACTTTAATTATAACAGATTATCTATTAATTCTGAATAATAAAAACAAGATTTCATCTTGTATAATTTAAGAGACCTCTGTTATAGGTCTAGAAAGAAGGATTAAAATGGTATTAAAAAGTTCTGATGATTTTTCTTCAGAGATTACTGCTATCAAAGAAATAAACTCAGCTATTTCTGATTTATTATCCAGTAAGGAGAATTTTTATAAAATTGTTCGTGAATTAATAGTAGAATATTACAACCCCATTCGGAAACGATTTCAGGATATCGACACCGATCATCGTGCACGTAATTTTTTAAAATGTCACCTTAAATATGAACAGAGTGGTAAGGTTGGTAAAAAACCTGAAGGTTTTCTCAACACAAATTCTATCTATGGATTCTTGGATTACCAAAATTGGTACTCAACAGAAATAAACAAGTTGTACAACTTTAACATTGTTTTTGATTGCAATATTTCAAAAATTAAATTACGCCAAACGGGTGAATTTGATGGATTCAATGATTTTCATATTTCATCTTTTATCGCCTCCGGAAACAACTTAAGTTTAGGAACCAAAAATTCTGGATCCTACGTTATTGAGTATTTAATTTGCGAAGATGATGATCTGGAAAAGAAAATTGATTTGCTAACAAAAATCATTAAGTTTTTCCAAACTTCAAAAATAAAATTAGCAAGTCCTTTGAAAAGATTTACTTCAAAGAATATAAAAAGAAACAATTTGATTACCAATTGGATAAAGGTTTCGGTGGCGTACCGCTATTATTTTATTCGGATGAATATAAAGATAAGGTTTTGGTAAAATCGAGTATCTTTTTCGAATCACTTGATTAAAGTTTTTATCAACGGCCACCAACCACAAAGAAGAATATGATTTCGTTGGTATCATTAAATCTTTATTTTCCGGAGATGAACCATACGATAATTTCCTCTCTGAAAATATTGCAGCTAAACATTTTCCTATCAAAAATTCAAAGGATTTGAACACCCTAAGCCATCAAGAAAAGATGTTGCTGATTATTGCAAAACAAATTTTTTTACAATAGTGATGAGGTTAAAATGTTTTCTAATTTTGACAAAAGAACCATTAGCAAAATATTTTGTTTATTTATTCAAATCAGAATGTTTAACAGTCGATGATGTTGTAGATAAACAGGATATTCAAGAGTTTGTTGAGACTATGATTTTTCAAAAATCATACAAATATTTTGGGAATCCTGGCGAAATGATTGATTATGGCCTTAAAAAGTTATCATCAAAAAACGTCTTGAGCGAGACGAGAGAAAAAAATTGTTGATTCTAGTGGTTCATTGCTGTTTTTTGTTTTAAGCACAAGAAAGATATACAAGACCTTTTTAAGTTTAAATAAATACAAAAACTCAATGTTTAAATTCCCCAATCTTTTTATAAGTCCCGGTGAACAAAGGGGTCTTTCTAATCTGTCACTCAACATATTTGATACGTCAAATAAATTTAAGGATTTGCTATTATTCTTTAAGCAGCAAGGTATTATTGAAACACCAGAAATAAATATTTACCTAAAAGGATCACGGGGATCGTTCATCAAGAAATGTTGATTATGACATCAGTAAATCTCTCTCTGTAATTAAAAAAAGATTTTGAGCTACGATTTTGATTGCAAAATTAAAATCTTTTCTACTGAAAGTCTTTACAGCACCTACATCTCTGATATTTTTACAGAAGATGAGCTTGAAAAGATGTCAGTATCAGTATTTAGTGACGATGAATTTGAATATCCAAAAGACAGGGAAGTCTCTGATTTTTTCTGTAAAAAAATTGTTGTATTTAAATTCTCACGAACTCTCTTGGATTTCAGAAATCTTAAAATAAAAAGAACCCCAAAAAGGTTCTTTTTATTTATTTAAAGCACTCTCGGATCCAACTGTAATCATCTCTTGATAAGTTTAAAAAGTTAGAGTAACTCAATGTTTTTAATCTTTAAATCTTTCGGATGACTCACTGTATTTTGATAGATCATCAATCGGATATTTAATAAAATCAATTGATTTAAACTCTTCCTCAGAGAAAAATTTTTTCGAAAAAGACCATCATAAAAAGGACACTCTACAACTTAAAATGATTTTATCAATAATTTTATCAGATAAAAAGCAACTTGGTAAAAAGTAGCAAATTTGATTAAGTCCTCTCTATTCTTATTGCTGAGATCCTTTTCTTCATAAAACCACAGTGTCAATATTTATTGTTGGATTGTATTGAATACCAAGAACGTCCAAAAAGTTTTTATAATAAAGAAATTCACTCTTTAGACTCAATAAATCGTAATCTAAAAATTGTTGTATCCACCAAAATCAAATCTGATAATCGGACTCTTGATGGTGGAATTGTCAATCTTTTTAAGTTCGGATTTAATATATTCTTTTGTTCTTGATAAAGAATGCTTCGGCTTTTTTGTTAGAGAATGGATTGTTTGTTTGTGTTTGTACTCACTATTCTCAAAAAAAGCTGTTCTTACAGATCTTAGTAAGAGCTCCTCTGCCCTCAAAGAGAGTATGACTCGTCAATCTCGACAAATTTCTGAAGAACTAATTCGATTTCCCAATCGTTTAACAGCTCCTCAATATCGATAGAATATGCTTCCACTAAATATTTGATCACGGATAATTTAGATTCACCGTTACGCTCATCGTCCGAAATATCACCGATTAGAAAATCTTCGGCAATATAGAAAGCACATCATCTCGCTCAGGTCGAAGATTTTTCCAATCCTGGAATATCAGAAGCAAAAGCGTTTTACTGCAATATTTTTCAAAAAATGGATTCCTAATTGGTTAGAATCAGAAAATAACTCTTTTAAAACCAAATTTAAATTAACTGATTGTCTTTTCATAATCGGTGAATAATTAGCCTCTGAGTAAAATGACTTGTTAATTCCCAACTCACGAGTAGCCCCACGAATCTGTTGATCCAGTATATACTCAACTTCTGAAAAAGATCCAAGCAACATCTTTTAAACAAAAATGCAAAAGGTAAACCATCAAAATCAATTTTTCAAACAAATTACGAACATCAACAGAATTTTTGTCGTAAACCGTCATAACCCTCTTTTTAATTCTTGCTTTGAAATTGTTGAACTCTAATAAATTCAGAACCTCTTTTTGCTTTCTCATCTAACTTATCATCCTCACATACCATAAAATCGAGAATTTTCTTTGTTAATTCATAACGTTTGTTGGCAGGAGCAGCTTTTTTCGATATAGTAACCAGCGTTGTAACATCAAAATCATAAAACCCGTGAAATTCCCCATCTCTTACAACTTTAAAAATAGATTGTTTGTAATCCCAAACAATTTTTAAGTTTGTTCACTTCAAACAGCTTATCAACAATAGGTTTTAGTTTCTTATCTGTAGTTTCGAAGAAATGATCTAAGTCTCTGTAAATATCATTAGAAACACGAAGATAATTGCCACTCGCTCCTTTACCATCCAATTTCAAAATTTCTTTTTTAATGAAGTTTGAAATTTCTCCGTTATAATCTAACACTTTAAATTCAGAACGAATTTTAGATACGTGCTGATCAAAGAACCCTTCAATCATAGTGTTGAATTTATCTTTTATTGGATAAAAGATCTGAAATTGCTTCAGAAAAAGCTTTTTAACATCTCTCCAGTTTCTGAGAGTTGTTCACTTGTATTTATTACCATTAAAAATTTCCTTCTTTCTTTTTAAAATTATTTCTTAAATTATAACAAAAAGAACCCGACTAGGTTCTTTTTCTTATTTTTAATAATTCTTTCATCCAAGTTAATTCATAAATTGATGAGTTTATAATGCTATCGATATCAAAAATCTGACGTTTCTCTTACGTTTTTTCTGTTTCACGAATATATTTTGTTAAAATCTTTAAGTTTTAAAATCGACATATTTGATAATTCATCTTCGGAGAAAAAAATGTATGGACATAATCTTTATAAGATTTCTCTGATACAACCAACTGGATATCGTAATCCAATCCTTCTTCATTAATCAATGACTTTAACGTAGAAAGCATTATATCAAGATTATAATAGTAAATATTATCCTGACGCTCACTTTTTTTATTACCAAGGTAAAAATTTGATAATTGGTTTTTGAACTAAAATTTCAGAATCCTTCAAAATGTTCACAATATCATTAATTTTATATAAATTAAGTTGATAGTTTTCATTTAAGCCTTGAAAGGTTTCATCATTGCTAGTAGAAATACATAGCACGGGATTCTTGAACATTGAATGTTTGAAGTTGTCAATCTCTTCAAGTAGATAAGATTTGTTTTTCTAGAAGAAATCTTAAGGATTTTTGACGCTGTTAGATCATCATAATCTAAAATGGAATATTTCCTAAATATCCTTTCGATATAGACCCTAAAACATATTCAACCAAGCCTCTTGGAGATGCTGGGAAGTCAATAGCGTCGAAAGATACAACTCTTTTTAAGAAAATCCTTCAAATTATCACCAACTATCAATTCTGAAAGTTCCAAATCGTAAGTTTTAAATAAGTATTTAAAAGATCTTGAAATTATTTTGTATCTGGATTCATCTTTTACTAATAGTCTTTATCATTTTTGGTGAATAAATAACGGTTTTTGCAGAACTTTATAACCTCATTCCTTTCGGGTTTTTAGATATTCAAACCCATCAAATTCCGATAAGAATCTTTTAACTGCAATATTTTTGAAAAATGTTTTTCTTGATATTTTTCACCAAGAAAAAGAGCTTTTTGCCATACCGATATAATCATATTTATTATTTTTATCAAACCATCTATCTAAACTATCAAAAATAAAGTTTAAAAGATTTTCTTCAAGATCTTCCATAAAAATTTTTGTTAATTTTAGAGCTATATAGAGATAAAAGGAAACCATAAAAACTATTATTGTAACTGTAAGATTCTAAATAAAACATTTTTATATCCACCATCGTACAAATATTTCATTGATGTTTTTCGCCCTGTTTTTAAGGTTGGAAAATTTTTATCGAATTAACCAATAGTTCGATTTTTCATCAATCTCATCATCTTCACAAACTAGATATTCAATAATTTTTATGAGATGGACTTTCTTTTTCTAAACAATCACCCTTTCTATTAGTAACAAAAGTTGTTACTCTGAAATTATCAAAACTAGCAGAATGAATCAATCTCAACTAGTTTTTAATTTAGAAATATTACAATCCCAAACTATTTCAGAATTTAGAGTTTGTTAAGCTCTGTTGAAAATAGATTATTTGTTAATAGAAAGTCATCAACGTCTGTTTTCCCAATAAAATGCTTCACGGGGCCACCGTCGATACACTCTTTCAAAAATTTTCTAAATCTAAAATCACCATCTAAATTTTTGAACATTTCTTCTTATCGGATTATAATATTCTCTAATAAGATCAGTTGCAACACCCTGAAAGTTTTTGCACCAGATAGCAGGTCTGAAAACACCACCAGAAATTTCCTTAATAATGTCCAACTCTTTATTTTTACTATTTTTAGATGTTATTACCATCAATATTTCCTTCTTTCTTTTTTAAAAATTATTTCTTAATTATAACAAAAAGAACCCGATTAGGTTCTTTTTCTATTTAGTTATTTTTACGTTTTTAGAAAGATAAGCCAATCCTGTAACTCCTAAACCTCCGGCTACGCCAATTAAAAGGCAATAGGCTAACACCTGCAAAAGCTCCAGTCTTAATAGGATCTTTAACAGTTGGAGTCTTTGTATCTGCTGTTACAGTTGAAGGATTTTCCGCTTTAGTTGTTGCAGCCTTGTCATCCTTATCTGTTCCAGTAACAGTAGTCACATCACCTTTTATCTTTTTCAGATGGTTTTTCTGTTGTTGTTCCAGTCACGACATTACCTTTATCAGTTGAAGAAGGTGTATCTTTCTTCTCTGAAGGTGTATCAGAAGGTTTAGTTTCTGCGGGTTTAGTTTCAGAAGGTTTAACTTCTGATGGTTTAACTTCTGATGGTTTAACAGGGTTTGTATCTGCAGGGTTTAGTTTCCACTGGTTTTTGTTTCTACCGGTTTTATTCTCAGATGGTTTATTTTTCCGCCGGTTTAGACGGTTTTAGTTTCCGCTGGTTTCTCTGCTGGTTTGTTTTTCTACCGGTTTAGAAGGTTTAGTTTCCACCGGTTTCTCAGCAGGCTTGTTTTCTGCTGGTTTTTTTCAGCCAGTTTATTCTCAGCCGGTTTAGACGGTTTTAGTTTCCACTGGTTTTTCAGCAGGGCTTGTTTTCTGCTGGTTTTTCAGCCAGCTTGTTTTCTGACTGGTTTTAGACGGTTTAGTTTCCACTGGTTTTTCAGCCGGTTTTTTTCTTCTTTGCTACACCGATATCAGTAGCGCACCATCCTGGTCAAATTTCCAACGTCGACCATCGATATTCTTCTCAGTGTTTTTCGCAAGGTGACCATCTTCTTGGAAGAAGTACTTCTTACCACCGTGCTCTTTCCAACCTTGGATTTTATTGTCTTGATGATCTTGTTGATGAAATCAAGTTGAGTTTGGTCGAAAATCAAACCACCATTAAGACTGACACGATCCGGGAAAACCGAATTGGTGAACACCCATAACTTGGTTATTTGAGTTTAAAACTCCGGATCCACTCATACCGCCAACTGTAGTGTTTGGAATGAGATAGAAGTTCGAGTGTGGCATTAACTTATCATTTATGACGTTGTTTGATGTTTGTTCGTAAAGCTGACCTCTTTTAACTGGAGCAGTAATACCATCAAGATTTCCAGGGTATCCTACAATTTTGATTGGGGTTCCGTTACTCATAACTTGAGGTGATTTTTACCAAATCATTAAAATCATATCCTGGATGTGTGAACATAAGCGGTTCATTCACAACAACCACAGCTAAGTCATAGTATGGTTTTTCTACTCCAGCTGGTGGGTTGCCGTATGCCTTTTGATTGAAGAAGTGAACCTTATTCAAAGAAATTGGTTTACTGATACCTGATGTTGGAGCAATTTTTCGCTCGGAGTTGGATCCGACCCAATAATCCAAAGATTTGAAAGCTGAAGTTCCCTTTATCGGTCAAGAAGTTGTGTGCAACTGTCACGTAAACGTTTGGTGATACGAACATTCCTGGATCCACTAAAACTAAACCAAGCTTTTTAGATTGCATAAGTACAGCTGCATTGTTAATTGGCTTATTGACATCAACGAATTTTAGGTCAGCACCACCATTAATAACAGCTATGGATATGCCCAGGACTCTTATCTGGAAGTACATCAGAAGAAATGATCTTCTTTAACTTTTCCAGCAACACGCTGTCCTTTTACTTACAGGTGAATTATCATCTTTACAGGTTCAGGTGAATCATTCTTTGGCTGTTCTTGATCCAGAATATCCTCTGCATAAACTACGAGAAGGTGCGTTTGCGATTGAATTAAATACAGGTGAGTGAAAACCCTGCAACACTACAGAAAGTGCTACTGCACTAGCTAGTGTATATTTTTTATTTAAAGTCAAAACTATAAATTACCTCACTTTTTAGAATAAACTTTATATAAATTCTAGTTTATCTTTTACTATTTTAGCACGTTTCTTCAGAAAGAAATATAATATTTTACCTTTTTAAAAACAATAAAAGTTCCGTTAATGATTGAGGGTAAAACTAGCAGTTTATGCAAATGTAGAAAATTTATGAAAATATCCGTAATTTTCTATGTTTGAGTAGCTATGACAATTAGAAAGCCCTGCACATCTTGTGAAAGGTGTGTATCATTACAAAAGTTAAACCGAGGAAAGACCTTAAAGCCTGTTCGCCACAACGTAGGATGAAAGTCCAAGCGTGACGGTAGCGAAAGCAGAAAGAAGAAACAGGATATTGATACAACCTAGTAGATGACAGAAACGAACGACTGTAAAGCTGGAAAATAAAAGCTAATGAGTACTAGCAATTAAAAATAATTATTAGTAGAAAAACGTTAGTGCTAAGTCAATATAACAAGGGTAAGTCTCGGCAGGAATGTCCTAAGTCTTAAATAGAGATATGGAGAACCTCCAACGACTATCCCCTGATGGGGGAGTAAATCCAAAGCTAATGACGGAAGAAAAATATTTGGTTTGACCACTCACAAAAGTTGTGTTAGAGTGATTCAGATTGACATATAGTCTGCACACGTTCTGTAATGGAAGTGTCCGAGGAATCGACCTGGCTGTTAGGGGTTGCGCCCTAACGGAAACTGTCAAAAGTACGAAAGCACATTTGAAAATTGAATAACACGATAAAGTAAGTTGCATTATATAACGTATTATGATATAATAATTTGATCAAACAACTAAGGAGATAAAACTATTGAAAGAAAATCAAAAAGGTGGCTCGTAATGAGAAGTCAGAAGATTAGGTTGAAACTAACCAAAGAGCAAGAAAGCCTTGTGTGGTGGTATAGCAAAGTTTCACGTAATTTTTGGAATCTTTTAGTCGATATCGACAAGCGAAACAATAGGGTGAGTTTGATGATGTTTTTTGAGTAACAATGGAGTCAAACCTATCATTCAAACTTCTACAATAGAGAGATTTATAGTCTCAATCAATCAGACTATCTCAATCTTGCCAAAGTTGTTGTTGCTAAGAACTACGAAGAAAATGAAGAAAAATGGTCTTGGTATTACCAATCCAATCAATCATTTATCTACAGCTTTCTTTCTAGGGAATTGGTCAAAATTCGCAAACAAAACAAAGGAAAATTGAATTTTTCGGAGTGTTGATAAAATTCAACCTAATTTCAATGTACGATGTGATGTCTCTGCTAACGGTAAACGCCCTAGTCGTATTTATCTAAAAGGTAACGGCAAACTTCAGATTCCAACTATCGGGGATGTAAGGTTTGGTTCTGCCAGATCAGGTTTTAATTTATCTTGCAAGAAACAAATTGCGAACATATCTTTTGATGGAAAGTACTGGTACTTATCCTACACTGAAGATGTTGATACTCAAGCAACAAATTTACCTGATTATACTAAAGGTGTTGGAATTGATTTGGGAATCAAGACGCTAGCGACGGTTTCCGACGGAACTAAAGTGCCGAACATTAAGACCTTCAGACGAGTTCGTATCTTGAATAAACGATTGAAACGACTACAACGTAAGGTATCACGTAAGTATCTTATTAACAAATGCAACAAACACAATAAAACAAAGAATATTATCAAGTTAGAAAAACGAATTAAATTGATACACCGTTCACTAAAGAATATCCGTATCAATCACATACGCAAATTTGTCTCAGAGTTAATTAAAAAACAACCGCAATATATCTCAATTGAGGACTTGAACGTAAAAGGAATGATGAGAAATAAACATCTTGCAAAAGATATTGCTAATTGCTCCTTTTACACTATCAAAGAACATCTTATTAGAAAGTCAAAAGAACGAAATATAATAGTTCGGTTAGTGGATAGATTTTATCCTACAAGTAAGATCTGTTCAAATTGTGGTGGTTACAAAAAGAATTTGAAGCTCAGTCAACGAGTATATCATTGTAACAGCTGCCAAGTGAAAATAGATAGAGATTTCAACGCCTCGTTAAATATTGCAACAACCGACAAATACAAATTAGCTTAATTGAATTGTTTTTATTGCCTTTGGAAGCTAGAGGAAATTAGTTTCAGTGGTAGGTCAGCCGTGAAGCCGAACCACTTAAATCTATACGCCCCTGAAAATTATGAGTATACCAAACAAATAGTAGCTTCGGCAAATTTTGGCTCAAGATGGGAATGTCAATCGTGTTATCCATTTTCTGATTTTTCGCACTTTTGACTTACGGTACTATGATGATTAAGGTGGTTATATAAAATGAAAAATCCGTAGAGCTTGAATATTTAAAGGAATATAAGCAGGATCTGAATTTATTTAAGTCTAAATTAGAAAAACTTAGAACTGATGATGATTTGAGAAGGAAGTTTGTAAGATCATTTTCTCAGTTAGTGGCTAACGCTATAAAAAGATTCTATATCTGAGGACTTTTATTTCTTACACAATGGTGGTGGTGATCGAGCTTTTTGAAAACCTAACAAAATTTTTCAATATTCTTATCGAGAAATCAAGAACGATGAACAAAAAGATAAAATCCTTTTTCTTTGATGTAGCTTTTAGAGTTTTATAACATAAAAATTATGAACAATCTTCTTGTGACCAAAGATGAAATTCTCGGACTCTTTCAAAACATAAAATAGATTGCGATGATAACATTGAGGATTTTATTTTTGACTAGAACTGGCGACTCGTTAGAAAAAAATTAGTTTCTATTTTTTTGTTGATTGTTTTTATTATGAACGGTTACGAAAGTTTGAGCCTGCACCCTAACATAACAGATATAATGCCTTTTGAAATGGACTTTAATTTTAAAGATGAGGAATTTTATTGGCAATTGGTTGAGTATGAGGATTATTGGGATCCTGTGATTGGTGCTGATCATTCAAAAGATGATTCTCCGACAAATGATCGCCCTTTAAAGCCCGGCACACACAAAATATTCCCGGTTGAAACCGAAGTTGAGACTGGTCAGTTTACGACTTTTATTATTTTTTAAATTTCTAGTTTATTCTTATTTATTTGAATTGAAGGTAGAAGCGAACTCGAAATCGATTTGTTCGAAATCCGGTTTTGAATTGTTGGATTTTTGGATTTATTGATGACTTTATACTAAAAATGTCAATAAAATAATCACAGAAAATCTGACTTGTTCGGAAAACAGAATTGAAAAGAAAGAATAAGAGTAGGTTGTTTTCCTGACTATCTGAATTTATTTAAGAATTGAAGAACTTTTGCTTGAATTGTTTCAGGCTTTAGTTCTTCTCTTTTATAATTTAAGAAAAATAAAAATATAGAAAGAAGGTTATTTGATGGTAAAACAGAAAAAGGCAAGTTATTTAGATAGGTTTAGGAAAGATATTGACAAAAGTGTTGTGGAGTTGGATCTTTTCGATAAAAACGAAATTTTTGAAAGACTATTTTTGGGATATTTTAATAGACCCCCTGGATACAGCTTCTGCTATCTCGAAATCAGATTATGCTGATGTGAATATAAAACACTTAGAGCAAAAACCTCGAATTTTTAGTTGAAATAGATGAAAAAAATAGACTCGAACGAATTGAAAGAACTCTATTGGTTTGTGGTTAGTTTTATATTCGAACAAGTTAATCATAAAACATTTGATGTTAGTAGTAAAGTTTATCAGACCTTTGGTCAAGATGAAATTGATAATTTATTTTTAAAAAGCTGAGATCACGTTCGAAAATTTCTTGTTAATTTTTATCTAAAAGTTCCTTATTGAAATTAGCTTCTAAAAATTCCAACACTACTGAATTTTAAAAATCTCAAAATATCTTACCAGAGATATTTTTGAACCAAGGGAGACTTTTGTTGGTATAGAGATTTTGATGGTGAAACCAAATATTCTAACGTAGTCTTGGAAGGTGATCTTGTAGTTATCGATGGAAAAACCTTTAACGATGACTTTTTGGAAGGATTATCAAAAAGCAAACTTAGCTTGTTGAAATCAAAATTCTTCTGAGGTTTTTGCCTTGATTTTTTTCAGAAGGGCGAGATATAGAGTCTGAATCTTTGAATCAAGCCAAAGATTCACTTCTAAACGATAAATCTCTAAAAAACTTTTTATCAAAACTATGAAGAGAAATTTGTGCGAGATCGCAGCTTACAATCCGGAAGAATTAAACAAGGCTTGCACACAAGCTCGCATTCCGCTTTTACGAGGAGTTGAGATCATTCTTATCAGCAAACTCGATAGAAGTTTCTACCCAAACGAGAAATAATTTACTATCTAATAATAAAATAAAAATCACTGTTATTAATTTAGCAGTGATTTCATTCTGTTATAATTTAAGAAAAATGAAAATAGAAAGAAGGTTAATAGAATGGATGAAGAATATATCATTCAAGATTTATTCAAAGAATATCGTTATAGTTTAAAAATCAAGAATAAACTAAAGAAAATTAACAAATTTGATAATTTGGGTGACAGCCTCATTCAAGCTCTTTCAGAAATGTTCAATAATCATTTTAATAACTTTTTATATTATTATGATACATACTCATCCTCTGATGAGCACCTGGAAAAGTCTGTGTTCGAGAATTGAAAAATTTTACACCTTTGTCTTAAAACAAAGAAAAAGTGTTTCTTTGGAAAGTCGAAGTTTTTATTGGAAGGTTATTTGTTACGCAGCTTACAGTCTGATAAAAGAGCCTAAAAACGATGAAGTGTTATACGTCAAAGATTTTATCTTTTGAAATGGTAGAAGAAGATGAGGTGGAGTTGTTCTTTAAAAAGAGAATTTGGCAAAACCTTCTCCGATTTCTTGTCGGAGCTTGATTCATTTGCCGGATTCAGCAAAAGTAAAAATGCACACCTGACCTATTTGAATTAAAATTTTTGTGAGTTATTTTTGATAATAACAACAACCGATTCTATTCAAATATTTTTAGAATATTCGAACTATAATCGTGAGTATTTCATTGATCCCGGAATCATAAAATACTCTGTTATAAAACATTCGAGGATTATATCGTTGTTGAAGACTTGTCAGAAGAAGATCGACTTGGTTTTTGAAAAATATAAATTTAAAAATTATTTAAATTTATGATGTTGGTTTACCTTACGAAATTCAGAGGTAACGAAATATTCCAAAAAGATATCGAAGATTTCAAAACTGAAATTTTAAAACGACAAATATTTGGTTAAAATGTTTTTTGTTAAATATTGAGTACATCTCTACGGTAAATTTATCAACCAAAGCTAATATGAATCATTTATCTAGCTACACGCTGTATGGAGATTTTTCCACTTTTTACGAAATAGGAGATTTCTTAATTAGCACAAAACACTACACTCAGGAAGAACTTAACGATTATAATATTTCAAACAACGTCTGAATTAAATTCAGCGTTGTTTTTTTGTCTGTTATAATTTAAGAAAAAAATAAAAAAAGAAAGAAGGTTTTATTTTGAAAAACAAAAAGAATTGAAGTTTTTGAAAAAGTTTTCGAGATGAAATTAAAGTTGTAACTGAAAGGTTAGAAGATTTTTGATAACTGCGAAGTTTTGCAGGATGATTTTATCAGCACTCTAATTTTTGCATTTGGTGATTCTGAACAATACCTTTATGAATTACAGTATGAAATTGACGTTGATTTTAAAGAACTCTTTAAGTTTCTCTTGGAAAATAACAACAAATTGAAATCAAAAAGATATTGAACTTTATTGGATGGTTGTGCACTTTCATCCTTTACAAAGTAATCAATTTAACAAATTGTGATATTGACAAATTATCATCTAAATTTGATTTTTTTCTAAATTAAACCACCTTTTTGGTTCATTGGAATGAGCGTTGATGAGTTTTCTTCTGGTATCCATTCCTTTTTGAAAGATTATCAAAGTCCCGGATTCGGAGATTTATCAAATTATCAGATTTTTTTATTGTTTGAAGGATAATAATGGAATGGAGCTTTTTACTTGTTGTGAAAAATCTGATTTGACTAACGAGTCTCTTGTTAGTGATCTTGGTGAAATTGTTGTATTAGATCACGAATTATTCGGTTTGAGTGAATACAAAAACATTTCTGAATATGACATCGAGGTATTACATTCAAAATTTCTCCGACTTTTTGCAAATAATTATTTGTATGTTGGGGAGAGGTGTCCGCTGAATTTCTTGAAGCAAAAAGAGTCTGTTAAAAGGGACAAAATCTTACACAAATGTTTTGTTGAAACTATGAATAAAAATTTATTTAATCTTTCTTCTTATAGCACTGGAGAACTTTTTGGAGGCTTGTAGTCGTGGAAGTATACCAACTTATTCTGATTTATTAGAATACTTGGAAGAAGCTGTGAGGGAGCTTTCGTGGAAGAAGCTAAATATCAAATTGAATCACGTCGCTAAAGATTATACAAAACAACGACTGCAATTATTTCAGTAGTCGTTGTTTTCTGTTATAATTTAAGAAAAATAATAATAGAAAGAAGGTTTTTGTTTTTGAAGAAAAACGAAAGATTTAAAAATTTTTAAGAGATTTTCAAGATGAAATCAAAGTTGTAAACTCTCAATTGAAAAAGTTCCACGAAGATAAAAACTTACAAGATGATTTTATTCGTGCACTAATTGGTTGTTTTGCGACACAAAATGATTTATTGGATGATCTTCGTTATGAAATTGGTATCAATTTCGAAGGACTATTCGAGTTCCTATTAGAAAAATAGCAATAAATTAAAACTAGAAAAGATAAGGAGTTTTATTGGACAGTAGTATCCTTTATATTTTACAATATTCAGGAGCTGAATGGTTTGACCACAACATCGTTATCGGATAGCTTTTAACCCTCGATGATGTTATTAAACTTTTTAGTTTATTAGGTACTAATATTGGAAATATTTTCCGATAAATTAAAAATTATTTTTGGGAAATAAAAAGTTCCAAACTTTTTCACTGTACCAGAACATCAAATATTTTATTCTATCAAAAAAATAGAAAGGATGACTCGAAAGAGACTACGTTTCGTGGTCAGAAACCCCGGATTTGAAATATAATTCTTTTATTAGTTCGCCTGGGAATATTGTTATCCCTAGATGAAGGTTTATTTAATTTGTATGAATACAACAATATTTCAAAAGATAATCTTGATTCACTAAATGCAAAATTCCTTAGACTTTTCGCAAAGCAACTATATGTATTGCAGTGAAAACGAATCTAAAGAGTTTTTGAAGCTAAAAGTTCCATTAAGAATGATAAACTTTTATCAAAGTGCTTCACTGAAACTATGAATAGGAATTTATCTAGAGTTGCACTAGGTAGCGAAAAAGACATCAATCTTGCTTATGCTAAGGAAAATTCTCTTTATAAAGAATTAGAAAAATATATATGTGAAAGTGTTGGGAAAATAGTTTTTAACTAATATTTAACATACCCCTACCTCTAAAAACAATTAGAGTTTGGGGCTCTTTTTATAATTTAAGAAAAATAAACAAGCTGTAACGGCTATAGAAAGAAGGTTAAAATGGAAGCAAAAAGAAGGGTGGACAAAAACTACCTGTTGGAATTTTTATCATTAAAAATTACGCTCAAAAATGATGGAAGATTCGTCTGAAATTCGGGATTTTTTATAATGAATGATATGTTTGACAATACTATTGAAGAATACTTTGTTAAAAATGATCTTAAAAATTAAAGCCTGGATCAAAGATTTTAAAACATTAACCGGTATCGATACAACATACATCTTCGATAAATTTCAAAGTGATTTGAATATGTCGTTTAAAGCATTTGATATTGTTAGGGATAGACCATACGGATTTCTTATGGGTGGTTATGATATAAAATTAGATTCTCAAAATAAAAACTGTATAAAATCATTGGTGAAGAGGTTTTTAATGATTTAGCAAAAACACAGGAACAATATTTGTTAAAAACAAAAAGGATTTAACTATTCCAGAAGGTCTTGATAACCAGGGTAAAATCAAATACAAGATTAATTTCAACCATTACAAAAATGTTATATTTGAAATTTTAAATCTAGTCCTGATGTTATCAAGTGATGGTATGAACAAGTTTGTTTTTATTCAATCGACGGTAGTTGTTTGAAAGAGAGACGATATACAGGGAAGATTCAATCATCCTAACTAAACTATCTCAATCTAAAAAGTATAGGCTTGAATTTTTTAAAAGCGGTATATTCGAAAGATAGTGAACAATTTTTCGAATACTTAGAAAAGTCAGATCCTTAGTTCCCTGAAAGAACAAACTCAAAACCTTTTAAAAACAATTTAACACTTAAAGATGTTATTAACTGTGATGTTCCTTTGAGTATGCTTACTGATAAACAAAATCATTAATTCTTTTTGGAATTGAATCAATAAAAGTTTCTGATTTAAAAACAATTTCAAGATTAAACCAACGATGAAAAACAATTTAATCGTATGATGGAATTGATGGAGCTTTTTGTTGAGGATGTTTGATAGATAGTGGGTATAAAAAAACTCACTATCTATTTTTATTTATTTCTATCTTGTTTTACTTTTTATAATTCAAGAAAAACAAGCTGTAACAGCTTTAGAAAGAAGGTGCTTATGATTAAAAAGAAAGTACAAAACTTGGTTATATTGCTGATTATAAAAAGATGTGGACGATATCATCGATTTGCTTAAGACCTATCCTGATAATGATGATCTGAAGAAGAATTTTTTTATCATCAGTTTTTGGAGATGTTGGAGCGAACTTATGACTTAACATACGATTCTGTATTTGATGATATTGAAAATTTTGAAAAAGATTCTCCCAAAGAAACTTAAAAATTATCACAAAAGATCTCACCCGAAATGGATAATACGTTTTGAGGGTTGTATGTACTCAATCTCCAAAAATTTAGGGTTCAGAAGACGAAGCAAAAGACTTAATTCTTAAATACATTGAAGATGGTGATTTTTGAAGAACTTTAAAAAGAACTCGATACCGATTTTCACTCATTATTCGTGGATATTCGGGAAACATATTACAATGCAAGTACAACCGAAGACGAATACGATCCTGATCCCTGATAATTCGGTAGAGTTGTATATTTTATACAATGATTTTTATGACCTTCTTATGAATTACTACTTAGCCTTTTCGTAAAGAAGATTCTAAATTTTTCTTTTTAGATTGCGATTATGACAAGAATTATCCTAATTTTTGCCTCCAGGATCACACGTTGTTCTCGATACCGCAGATTTTCCTTAAAGAAGAGGTTAGTGATTTTTGGTCTCGAAACTTCACTGTTTAAATTGATACTTCTTTCCCCAATTACGGAAGATTTCTCAAATGTCAATATTTTTTTAGCAACAGTGCTGGAAATATTATGTTGGAAACCCCTATCTAGGTTCTCGGCACAAAAATTTACTGGTATCAAATGATGATGATTTAATCAGTTGTATAAAATGTGAGAAATTCCACTTTATCCAGAATTGCGGGATTTAGTACCTAACTACCCAGAAGACGCTTATCCCTGAGCACTTATATAAGAATATCTAAAAAATCAGTCTTTGAATTTCATTTCAAAGACTTTTCTGTTATAATTGAAGAAAGAAATTTTGGACTTAATTAGTTTTTAGAAAGAAGGTTATTATTTTGGTAAAAATACTAAAGAAGAAAAATTTTATATCCAAATACAAGGAAGATTTCAAAAAGGGATCGCCGCCTTTAGAATCTATTCCAGAAAATGAGAGTTGAAACTAAACTTATCATATTGTTTTTGCTCAAATTTTAGAAAAAGAACGTGAATCGTTCAATTCAGAACGGGAAAACAGTTACGGTTCTTTTCGTTAATTATCTTCAAAAGAAACCGATGATAAGTTGGAAACTAGCGAGCTGAAGTGCGCTTTCTGGATTGTTGTTTGCCACTGTATTTTATTCAGGGAAAAGCTCGAACCCATTTATTAGAAATTTGGTTAGAGAAAAATACGACAATTTTTGACTTTTGATAATTTAGTTTCCGTTCTAGAATGTGAATACGGAAAACTTTTATCTTTGTTCTACGAAATATCCCAGAATAAAATCTTTCACTCCGATAAGAATTTACTTTCGTTTTTAGATTACAGATTGATGATTTCTAGTGAAAAATTATAATGTGAAAAGCTATTAAAACAAATAAGATGACAAGATTATCACGTGATTATTGTTGCGTTATTTTGCTAGAAGATCTCTTTTATTTGAATATAGGAGAGCTTGGTATAAAAGACAAAGATGATGAAGACATACTTTATTTAGATGGAAACTTTGTCGCTCGTTCGAACTTTTGTTCTTATCACAAGCAGAAAAAGAATCCCTTGTGATTATATTAAAGAGCATTATTTTTGATGTGGAGGATATATCTCCTTATATGATTGATCTATTTACTGCGCTAACATCGAGTAATCTATCACTCTTCTCAGAAGATCAGAAGAAACTGATCGAGCGTGCTAGAATCGGATTACTACCGTACTATCCTGAAATGAACGAATGGCCGAGAGATTAAAGAATTTTGCTACCGACATTGATGTCAGTAGCTTTTTCTGTTATAATAAAAAGTAGAAACAAAACAGAATTGTAAAAATAATGAGGGCGATTGTTTAATGGATATTAAAGAAAAATCATATTTTAAAAGATATGAGTTTGAAAAAGGAATTATCATTGAAAAATTGAATGGTTTAAGCACAAATGATGAGTTGAAGATGAATATATCGAAATCAATAGTTGATCTTTATTTTAAAGAAACATCATCTTGGTTTTTATCAAGAAGAAAAGAGTGCTGGGATAAACTATCATTAACTTTAAAAGAACTGGACGCAAAATTAGAAGATGTGAAGTTAAAAATATTCTGGTTTATTGTATTTAATATTTTTTTGTTTTTTGGAATGAAGATAATAATTTTTATTATTTCAAAAGTAAGAAAATTTGTTAATAAAAGAGATTTGGATAGATTGAACTTATCCTTGAAAGATTACTCAGGTACAATAAAGAAACTCCTCCATAAACTTAGAACTAAAGATTCTTTTGTGGTCGGGCATTATATTTTTAAATATATTAAATAACAAAATTCTCATATCAAAGGATAATAATTCAGTTGAAATATATAAAGATAAAAAGGTTGATTCAGGATATTTTTGGAATCGTTTATTTAAGGCACGCCTTTTTAGATAAAGATAAATACAAACAAATATCCAAAAGCTAAAAAGTTGATTTTGATATATTAAAATGAAGATATCTTAAAACTTATTCGTTGTTTATTTTTATCTGATTTTTGAGGATGATGTAGTTCTATATATAAAAGAAAAACTTTATTGATGAGGTCGATCTCAGCCAACCCATGATTGAGGCGCTTGATAGATATTTCATACACGTCTATAAAATGGTAAGAGACGATACTATACCACTTGAATATTTTCTTGAATCTTATGATATATATTTATAAAACTTATAGCGAGATCGGATTTTTCGATCTCGCTTTTTTCTTAATAGATTTTTGCCCATTTTCTGTTATAATAAAAGAAGGGGAATCACAACTGAAATAAATTAAGGTGGTGCGTAAATGAAAGACACTAAGGTAAACAAATCCTTTTGGGATGAATACAAGGAGGATATCTTAGATATTCACAAAATATTAACTGATGATTATGATACAGATCTTTAAGAGATAATTTTGTAATCGGTGTTGAAAATTTTGTCAAAAATAAAAGGAAAGAGTTTGAGGAATGGCTAACCGATAATAATATCAAACACAAAAAAACATTTTCAACACAAATAAGAAAGTGGGAGAAAAAGATACCAGAAGACGGAAAATTGATGTTTTGGAGATACACCTTTCTTTGCTTTAGATCACTTATCAAATCTTCCTCTTGAATCAAACTTTGAATCATTATCAAAATACCAACTGAATCGGTGGAAAATTTTTTTCTGAAAAATAGATGAAAAACTTTTCTAAAAATTTTTACAGGGGATGGAATGATTCTTGTTCAGAATATATTAAAAAAATATCTTGATTTAGATAAAGAATATTTTTAAAAGGTTGGTTTATAATAGTTTTTCGTTAGACACGTTCTATAACGAGACTTACCCTTATCTGAAAGTTTTATTTATATAAACAAGAAAGATAAATCTTTTTCACATAGTAGAACAAAAGTTTAGGAATTGAGGGAGTTCCAACCTTCATTCGTCCAGGAACACACGTTGTTTCTCACCTTTATTTTCCGGAATATCTAAGAGTTGTTCTAGAAGAAAATCAATCATCACAAAAGTTATTTGATCTTGGGATGAATGTTTTCAGAATACTACTTTTTAGTAGATACTGCTTTTGAATTAGACGAAGATGAATTGAATGATATAGCACTGTCCGTTTACAACAACGACGAGTTTAAAAATTCAGTACTAAACTTTTTCGAAAAATCAACAGAAAAAAAGTTTTTAACAGAAAGTGATGAGAGTTCTATTGGGTTTAGATTCGAAAAAAATCCCAGTATACAATGAAATTTCAGAAAAATACTTAAAAATAAAAAAACATCGAATTTGCATTTTAGAGGTGAAAGATGATAAAAACAGAGCCTACAATATGGGTTCAATATAAGAGAGAAACCGATGATATTCTCGAAGAATTAGTCGACGTACACAAAAAGATTCCTTTTAAGGATTTAGTTATTGAGGAAATAACATCTGAAATTATTTCAGATAGAAACGGAAAAAAATAGCAAGCGAAAGTAATTTCTGGCACGAATATTTGCAAAATAAAATAAATAGCTTTCCGGATAAGTACCAGTCAATTCTCTGGTCTTTTACTGCGATTTTTTGTGGAGATTAAATATCCTATCGAATGAAAAGTTCATCACTAATTCCCCTAGAACAGAAGAAAAAAATAAAAGATGATATTAAAAAAAGCAAAGTTTTTTGTTAGCTAAGTTTTATAGCAAAAAGATATTGTCGATGATATACAAGAAAATTGTGTTGATTTGGAGGAATACGGGACTTGATATATACAATAACGTTTATTCTGTTGGGAGTTAATAGTAAAACAATAGATTGGCTTGGTTATTACGCACTATTTTTTTCGATAATAACAATAAGAAAAATCCGTTTAATTAATGATCTAAATATCTACGGCTTTTTATGTTAACGATATGTTTATCAAACCCAATACTCACAGAATTTTTGACATTAGATTTGTTTTTGATTATTGTTGAAATTATTTCCTTCTTTGATTGGGATAAAGATGATTGGGATAAAGAAGGTGTCGAACTTATTTCTGGATTATTGCAATTATCCACGTACATTTCACTAAACGTTGATGTTTCGGAAGATGATATTAAAAAAATAAGGTTAAGGAAGTTTTTCAAACAAATATTTATACCCACTGTTTAAAGAAGGTATTCTATTTGTTATGAGCGATAATCTTTCTTGCTCATACGATGAGTTGATTAGAAATTGCGAAGTAGGATTTTTTTCCCTTATACGATGAGTTTGCAGAAAAACTTGCTGATAAAGAAATTAAATTTATAATCTAAATCCTGAAATAACATCAGATTCAGGATTTTCTGTTATAATTTTAGAAATAAAATAAAACTTAAATAAATTAAGGAAAGAGGGTGTTGATATATGTTCTTTTTGGAAAAAAGAAAAATAAACAAATAGATAAACGAAAAAGGCAAATTGCGATAGAACAGGATATTTCTCTCTAATAGAAAATTAAAATAGGTATAAATTTATACCTATTTTTACCCAGGAGGAAATATATAATGTCAAAAATAATTTCAGCTTTCCCTTGTATGGGAAAAACTCACTGCTCAAAAAAACAACGATAGAGTTTTGGATCTTGAATCTTCAGATTACTTTTTGAAAAGGAAGGTTTTGAAGATCTATCCAACGAGAAGTTCAAAGGTTTGCAAAATAGAATAAAAATAGAAACCGGTCTTGAAGATTACATCTCTGCAATTATTGCAGCAGAGAGCTCCGGAAAATACGATTATATTTTTTTATCAGTCAATCACCAGATGTGATAAAAGAGCTTTTTGAAACTAAAAAGGAAGTATTGTCTTAAAACCAGTACCTAACAAAGAATCATTGTTGATCTTTCGAGAGAGCAAAGAACCGTGGGAATAATAGTGAATGGATAAAAAGCACAGAAAAATTCTTATTTAGAGAATTAGAGGACGACTACTCTGAATCAGAAATAGAACAGTTATCAGTTGCTTTTTATAAATCCAGATCTTTACATATCTAATTTAATAAAAAGACGGAGTAATATAAAAAGAGGGGATATTTCATCTCCTCTTTTATAATTTAAGAAAATAATAACAACTGAAATAAATTCAGTTTAGAAAGAAGGAAATTGATGGTTATCAAAAAGAAGAAACCTACGTATTGAAATTAACCGAATATCGTGAAATTTTTAGACGTATTAAAAACCGGGGATGTCAACTTGGTTTCTAAGTTGATGGAAGATTTGAAGGATATCGCAATTCGTTGCAAAAAGTATCTAAACAGCCAGGGTGTAAAACATTTGTTGATTATATCAACTCAAAGGATAATCCTTACGTATCAGTTTTTTTACAACTATGAAGAAAAAGGTCTTTCGTGCAAAAGTAAGACACGACAAATTTAAGGATACTTGGTATTCAAAAGAATTTTTTAGAACTCAAGGATATGTTCAGTCAAGTAGGTATTGAAGTTAATACAACAGGAAAATCCACCATTGAACGAATTTTTAAAAAGTTTTTACAAACCAATCTTTAAATAAAAATGAAAAAGGCGAACAAAAATTTTAGATGTAATTGAAAAATCAGTAAAAAGAACTTTAGTTTTAGAATCAAAGAAAGTTACACAAACAGCTTTTTGATGATAAACAAAAGATTTAAAAAAAGTATTGTTTGGCAGCAATGTAAATATAGATTACCTTTTAAAAGAGAAGTTTTTCGAGAAGTTTTAAAAGACACAATCGACAGAATTGTCAAACGAGACATTAAAAATCCAGCCCAAAATTTGATTTTTTGAGAGTGACATTTTTGACCCTGTATAAAAATGGTGAGATGAGCCACATTCTACGAAACAAGACGGCTGCTAAGTATGCACTTGAGTCTATGGATTTAGTCAAACGAAAAGATAAAACTATAAACGTTGGATATTTATACACCAAAAATTTACTCGATTTTTATCGGCGGTATGCTTATTTCCAACACAATCACATCTTTAACAGATGAAGAAAAGTTTTTCTATTTTATCTGAAAAAATTCCAGAAAGTTGCTCTATTCACATTGGTAACAATTATTATTTAAAAAGCGATGTTTCAAATATTGGCTTTATTTGTGGTAATTTTGAGATGGAGCAGGTTAAAGGATTGTTTGATGAAGTGATTAATTTTTGCTGATTACTTAAAAAGCAAACAATGAAAATAAGGCCCGAGTTGTGATTAGTTTTCTATTTACAATACTCCATAATAACGATGTTATGGAGGAACAATTTGCTGTAAATTATCCAGAAATGTTTGCCAAGTTGTTTAAACTGAGATACGAGTTATTTGGCGATAAAAAGCACCGCAACGTAAATCCAGATTTTTATTATCGCATTGATAAAAGATGATGAAGGATCGCTTATTTCCGAAAAACTATCAGTGTTAAAGGGCGAGTTTGAAAAAAATTAGGATTGAAATTGTTTCTCGTTTTAGATGAACCTATAAAAATTTGTTTGGGATATTGATAAGCATTTTTAAAATTCAATAGATTTGTTACAAATATGGCTAAAGAAACAAACTCTAAGATCTTGGTTGACTTGTTCAACAATCACTCAAATTTTGATAGATTAAGTCTTTTTACGAATCTATTAGAACTTTATCTAAAGTTCTTACTAGAGATAAAGACTCAGAACTGTGCCTTTATCTTGGCGGTCTAGCAAAATTCTCTTGTGTTTTTAGATAACGATTCAGTTAGACTGTTCACAGGTGATAAAAACAACCAAGTCTGTTATCAGCACCTTGGATTCATTTGCTAACGTCAACATTAATGAAAACAAAAGAGGAAGACACAAAATGTTCTCTTTCGCAAGGTTTAATCAACAATATGTCTATTTTGACAAAATAAATTTTACGAACCGGTTAATAAATTCGATCCGTTAAATTAAAAAAATAAGAGTAGTTAGTATTAACTGCTCTTTTCTGTTATAATTAAAGAGAAAAACAACATATCTGGATTTATTCCAGTAGAAAGAAGGTAAAAATGGTACTTGGATCACAAACTGGGGAATCCCCTTTACATTCCAAGAGTAACAGAAGAACGAGAAATCCTATCTAAAATTGATTCAGCGGATGGCAATCTTGCTTCTCAATTAAAGGATGATATTGTAAAAGATTCTTGAAATCCACAAAAATTAGCAATAACGAAGGATTTGTTTTGAGCAGTGATCAGACGGACGATATTATAAAGAAACATTTAAACGTTTTTTACGACACAAAAAGTAAACTTTTTAGAGTAAAACTCTCAAATACGTTCAATTATATGCGTGACTTCACGGCTGATCAGATATATCTAAAAATTTTTGATACATACAAAGAAGTTTGCGATCTTAAAGTTTCATTTCAAAAAGAACTTTTAATCAACAACTTAGTAGCCTTTCCGGGAGAGGATATCATTTGTTTAAAAGATAAGGACAGAGAGAATTTGTACAATAAAATCACCAGCAATTCTGTTTCTGATGATGAATTGTTAGATTTTATCTTGAAAAAATTAAAGACAACGTTCGAAAGTTCCTTATGTCTCGAGATGAAGAAAACAAATCTTTCTAAAAGTGGAGAGTATCAACGTGTTCAAAATTTGTTCAAAAACAAACGTATCAGTTTAGAAGAGTTAAATAAAAGCCCTTTTTACGTTGATATGGTATCGAAGGTCGTTATGAAACAATTAAAAAGATATTATTTTGAGTACCAGCACGGATTTGACTACATTTTGTGACGATTATTTCTGGTCTTTCAGCCCAAAACGATTGCGTTGAGTTATTTAAAGATGATAATCTTGGTACGGTTTTAAAATCAGATCAGATAAAAGAAAATCTGAAGCCTATGTTGAAAAAGAATATTTGCTTAATCGTGGGGAAAAGTTTGGAATTGAAGAAGTTGTGGTCACTTTTATAAAAATTGATCATCTTTTGAGTAAAATTGTTGAAGATAATACTAAAAGGTTTGAGTATCTCTCTGAAATATTATCAGAAGGATTATCCGAATTACAATCAAAAACTTATCATTGGAACTAACTAATTTCGGATATGGAAATTCTGGAAAAACACTTACAAAGGTCTTCACCGAGGTCTTTTTAAATAAGACGGTTAAAGAGTTCAATGAGTTCGCAAAAATACCTTTTACAGAAAGGATAAGAATAAAGCTGGTATCTTTTATTAATTTAGTTGATGTTTTATTTGAAACAAATTTGTATTTGGAACATCACCTTGTCAAAAAGCAGCCCGGATCTTTATGTAAATTACTTAAACTTAAGAAAAAAATATTTTTAGGTACGAAAAAAATTATTATTTCGTTGTTGACGAAGAGGTTGAAGATAAAATCGGTTTCGATAAAAATCAAGACTTTGAATACTCGACTAAAAATCTAAAAATAAAATTGAATTTTTCTTTTTAAATAACTTTTATTACATTGATGAATCAACAGCCGAATTTTTCGGCGAGCTTTTATCAAAGATTTGTTTGGTTTAATTGAAAAAATCAAAAATATTCTTTTGGTTAAGAAAGCGACTGATGATATTGTTGAATACTCACCCGAATCTGTTGAGTTGAGAGTCGTTGATATAGGAACAAACCTCGAGAACAATCACAATGTTACTCGCCGAATTTAAAGAAGATAATTCTTAATTGTTACTGAAAGAGAGGCCAACCTCTCTTTTTCTGTTATAATTAAAGTAAGTAAAATTAAATCCTGGATTTATTCCAGTAGAAAGAAGGAAATTAATGGTAATCAAAAAAAGATGATTATGGAATGATTAAATTGGGATCTGTAAATTCACCAAAAAGTATCGAAACCTTTTTCCGGATACCTCAAACAATTCTTTTAAACTTAAAGAAAATGAGCAAAGAAGACCAACTTTTTATCAAGATATTATGTTCAGGTATTAGGTAAATCTGGGAAAAATAGGAGGAAGTTTACGAACTTCGAATAAAAATTCTTTTTACACAGAATACTCAAAAATACAAGTTTTTTAAGGAAGGCGGTTTGGTATACTTTTCGTTTGAAACTGGAGATTTTTTGGTTTACGATGAACTTGAGCAGATAACACCAATTCATAAATCAATTTATATCACAAATATGCACGGTTTATTCACTGAATTTTTTTAAAGACCGGAGCTTATGTTTTTAATAAAATAAATGAATCACCGGGTTATAAAAAGATTTCATACGACTTAATGGATTTAGAACTCGAGTACGAATATTATGAAGATTTTGATGATTATTACGGTTCAAGAGACCCTCGAGCTCGATTTCCAAATTAAAAGAAAAAGCGAACCATCAGGTTAAATTTGTAAACGAAGTTTATCAAAAACTTACAGATAAAACAATCAAAAATACTGTGATTTTTGCAGCTGAATATTTTTGACAAATTTTGTTCGTACAGACTTAGAAAAAAATTCGTATCCTGGGTTCACGATGATTTGGATGTCAAATCAATAGATTCTGTTACAGAAATCATTGAAAAATATTATCCGAAAACTAAACTTTTTGATAGTTATCAACACCTATCTTGTAATAATGAACGTTACGAAGTGGAAAAGCACAATATTCGTAGAGGTGCTGAAGCATTTTTCAATCTTGAAATACTCGGATTATCAAAAGTTGTTGAATTATTGGATTCGACTTTAGAAAAGGAAAATTTATCAACATTAAGCACGTCAGGGTTATCGACCAGGATATTCGACAGTTGCTGAAAAAATTGCTAAATTGACTTCTGAAAGTTTGGAATTTTTATCTTCATACTACCCATTATCCGAAGTCTTTGACAGAAGTAGTGAAAAGTTGAAGTTGACACTATCAACGAATAGTTACGGGTTTTTATAATTTATCCAAAAATACTCAAGATGAAATTATCAAATTATCAAAAAGGTTGTTTTAGAATTGCCGGATGATATGTCAGAATATTTATTAAAAACAAACTTGAAGGTTTGCCAAATAAACTTTCAACTTTGAATACTTTTTTTACTTGTATATGTCTGGATCAGGGAATGAAGCAGCACATAATTTAATTGACTGCAAACTTAACGGGTTGGAATGGTCAGAAAAATTCTCCGATATGCTTGGCTTGTTCTTTAAAACTATTTTGAGTAGTGAGAGCGATTATCATTGCGAGTCTCTAAATATGTTATCGTCCTTAGCCTCGCAATTTGCATTTGAATCTGATGTTTTGCAAAAAAAGATTACAATAAATTTGCATTCATTGATGACGAAGGCGAAAATATGTTGCTTTTAAAAACATCCGATCAGAACTTCGAATTTGATGTTCAAGCTCTTTGTAATGAAAAACAGCTACCAATTGATAGCTTCGCTTTAACTAAAATTGATTCAGTTACAATCAAAGGGCTGGATAAAATGAAGATGGAATACGCTGTTAATGCTTTTTGATACACTATACAATCTTCTATTGAACAACGATAATATTTTTAGTTGATCAGTTAAATTTTGATATTCTTAAGGTTTTTTTCAAAAACTTTTGAATATAACCTTATTGGTCTCAAAAATAGACAGAATAGTGAACTTTCAGAGTTTATCAAGCGAATCATCAAAAATAATGAAAAATAGAAGAGTTGTAAGAATAACTCTTCTTTTATAATTTAAGAGAATAAAAATAAAAATCTGTATTTATTACAGAGGGAAAGAAGGAAAAATTTAATGGTAAAAAAATACAAATGCCGAGATGGTTAGAGTTTCGGGAGTGAATAGTAAATCCAGCATTGATATTTTTTTGCAAAAATATCTGGCAAGTTTAGCTCTAAGGTACGACAAAGATTTTGTCCTCAATAATTTTGGAGATGTAGAAAAATTATGTTGGCGATCTTATTTATTCAAAAAAATATAATATTTATTATTTATTTGAAGAAAATAAGTTTCTGTTGAGAGATATTTCTGATAAAACGGTCTTAAAAATCATCACTGATTGCAACTCCTGAAGAGATGGAAAAATATTTTAATAAAAGTTACTTGTGGCTTATTAGGTTCAGATTCATCCACCAGATATATTCAAAAACTGTAAGGAGAAGGCGGAAGATTTTTGACAAATTCAATTCGCTTCCCACTAGAAAAGTTTATGGAATATATTTTCGAAGATGATGATCCTTATCCAGAAAAATTTTTGAAATAACTTACAATTCTTTTTAATATTCCTGAATATTTTTTTCAGGAGATATCAAGCCTGAAATTTTATCAGAAGAACGTTTGGCTAAATTGTTTAATTTAACTTTTGCTAGGAGATTATTTCATTTCAAATAAATTGAATGAATACTTAAATTCTCTTTATATTAGTGAACCAACACATAGAGACTATGATTTCTTGTTTTATGCTAACTTTCTAACTATCAAAGAAATTGTTGATAATGCAAGAGATAAAAATAATTGTTGGTCAATTTATTGATCAAATCTTATATGATATGAACCAGTATAAGGACAACTGGTTTTTTTCAAAGAAACTGACTTTTATTGAGCAATCAGTTTCAATCGCAAAACAATTTCCAAAAATTTTTGGAAGAAATTTGCGACAATGAAACTGAAAAATCATTGGGTCATATCTCTATATTGAATATTACTACAAATATCATTATTTTGAGGGCTTACGGTAAGTTTAAACACCTATTGTCGTGCAAAACTTACGGAGTTGATTAGTGCAGAAATATCATCAATTTGTTGTCTAAACTTAATGATAAGATCCAAGAGGCAAAGGATGAAAAACGAAATTATTTATAAAGCCTGGAAACGTATCGAGTCGTTATTTATGGATGACGTTGCAAACTTCAATAATTTTTTTATTAGAAAAAGAGTCAAATGAAGATAATAAGCAAATCCATCCAAGTTTAATTGGTTTTTATTCAATTCATTCGCAATCACAATAACTTAGATGAACTTAGATTTATTTATCAAACAAATGATACTGAAAAAGTAGTTGATATTAGTATTTTGCCAGAGGCGGCTTTTTGAAGCGAATTTTGAAAAAGTTTATATTAAATCTCAGTTTATTTACCCAAAAAGATTTTGCCAATTGTTATTACCGGATTTGAAAAATGTAGATATAACACAACTTGAAAATCGACTAGGATTTTATTGTGACGCAATTTTCTGTAATAATAAAAGTCGAAAACTTATTGTTCCGAAAGATGAGCTTCAAGTTTGGAAAGACTTTGAGGGAATTTATAACCGTGGAATGATCAAATCAATTATGTGGAACGAAGATCTGACAGGTTTTGTTGATAGCATTCTCAAACAAAATAAAATAAAAGAGATACTAAACCAGTATCTCTTTTCTATTTATATTTCAATACCCGCTTCATAGCACGCTCGAAAGATTTTTCAATGCTAGAATCAATCTCCCAAACTCCACTAGAGTACAATATTACAAACCCCCAATTAGATTACTATCAAAAATGAAGCTCATTATCGTTCGGCCCCCTGCATAGAAAAAGTGCAACCAAGGGTAGTTTGCGTTTAAAAATTCAATACCTTTACTAGACTCTTTTTCAATTTTTCTTGATACCTTGATTGATGATAGCAATCCGGTTCAAAGCTGCAAGTGTTTTTAGCTCGATTGAAGCTTCCAAAAATTTTAAATTCTTCACTTTCGAGATCTAATAGAACGACAAATTCATCGTTATCAAACGAATAAGGTTTGTAAATATACTCTTGACCATTAACAACAAATTCTTCAATATTAGTGCCAAAAATACAAAACATAAAATTCTGTTTTTTTCTTTTCTAATCTGAACATTTTTCTTTGTTGATGAAATCAAAAAGACATTATTTCTAGCGTTTCCACATCAACATCAAGATCCCACATCTTTCCGTAACTGATGTAGATATTAGGAATTGGATTATCTTTCTTAAATTTTTCAATTAATTGCTTCATTATTGCAATAACCTTCTTTCTTATTATTTTTATTTTTATATTAAAAATTATAACAATCTAACAGAATCTAAAAACAAAAAGAGATACCTAACCAAGTATCTCTTTCTTGTATTCTTCTGGAACATTCTTAAAATATTCATGGTAAATCACCCACTTGAACATCTTCAGAGTTGAAATCAAATTTCCCTTGAGATTTTTCATCCATCTAATCTCACGGGCGAAATCTTTCCTCTAAATCTAGTTCAGATAAGGTGATATAAAAGCCCAGCTTCAAGGTTTTTTCCTGAACAGGATGTTTGACCAATTTGTGATTATAACAATCTACGTACAGGTCAAACCCTGGTAAGCCCTCAAAACTTTCTTTACTGGAAATCCATTTTCTAGGATCCCCCTTAAAATTTCCGAAATCTTCAAGAGAGTAACACCTACTCTCTATCAAATTTCATCAAAATTGTAGAGACTGTGATCAAGAATCCCAAAAATCAATAATAGGATACTTTGTCAAAATGTTGGCTACGTCATCACCAACAAGTGCTCCAATAGTCCCAAATAAGAGACCAGACGCCAAAATCAATGCAAATTTTCATTTTTTTAACTCCTTCTTTCCTCAATATTGTATTGAGGCTTTCTTTTATTTTTTAAAAATTATACAATCTGTAATTACAACAGATGATATTCTACAATAATTTCAGGCGATTTTCTGAAATTATTAAAGAGAGAGGATAAAACTTATCCTCTCTAATAATCTTCTAGGACTTTACCCATAAACCAGCATAAGTCGCAGGTGATAGGTAAGAAAAATAACAAAAAAATGTCGTCGAATCTTAATCCCCATACTTAACTCCTGAGTATGCAAATAACGTTTGGAAAATCACATTCATCCAAACATATCTTAGTTCGTTCCCTTTAGCAAAATGTTTTGCTATTTTGTTAAAAATTTTTCATTTTTCACTCCTTCTTTACCTGAAGAAACAGGATTTTTATTTTTAAAATTATAAGAAAAATAAGAGGATTCGAAAACTCTTATTTACGCAATGATTTAGCCAACGTGTACAAGGTCGAAGGTCGTTTAGCACCCTCAACACGAACTTGATTCCCTGTATCTTCCACGAATCGCTTGAATCGTTTTGTGAAGTTTTGTTGTAGGATTTCACGACCCTGGCTCGCAAACTTGATTGATAACATCAGTGGCTTGCGCTAAGGTAAACTCACAAGTTTCCTCACCCAACATTTCCAAGAAGATTGGTTTCCACTCGGTGTGTCCTTTGACACGGCGAATTGCGTCCAAAACGATTTGTTTGTGATCAAAGGCAAGTTGACCATCCACTTTAACAGATTCAGTCTTAAAATTAACTTCTGCCAGAATTACAGATGAAGCGTCATCTCCGGCTTGTAATTGTTTCCAGCTGAGGTGCTCGTAGGAATGCAAGGTGAGCTACGGTAACAACCCAAGTTCGTGGGTCACGTCCCGGTGTCGAGTAAGTTGCTAACTGTTCAACCTGATCTTCAAAAACTTCGAGACCAGTTTCTTCACTAAGTTCACGAATGATTGCTTCAGTAGTTGATTCGTTTGGCTCAACAAACCCACCTGGAAGTGCGTAAGCTCCACGGAACGGGTTGGCACCACGTTTGATCAGTACGATACAGACCTTATTTTCTTCGTTTAGTGCAAAAATAACAGCGTCTGATGTCAAACTCGGCTTCTCATAATTTGGAAGATCTTGTTCCTTGTACCAAGAAAGAAACCCTCTTGGCTGGCAACCTTTTCGTAATAATTCTTATCTTTCATCTTAAACCTTCTTTCTATCTTACGAAAAAGAATAACTTTCTGTAATTATAAGAGCAGAGGATCCCTGACTCTAATAATTGAAGCCGGGATTCAACGCCTGTTTTAAATTAAGAATTGTAACTGTTATTATTTTAGGCTTTTGCAGTAGCAGCCTTTTGCACTTTGATTCCACTTGTACCAGACGTAAAGTGAGTTGATTGTGTTGAAAAACTGTTTTTTTATGAAACAAATAAAAAGCTCAATATTGGGCTTTTATTTTTATTTGCTTATATGTTATAATAGTATTAAGGAGGTAATTAAAAATGATAAAAAGTCAGAATTAACAAAAATACTTATAAACCGGGTGAGTTGGCAAAAATGCTTGGTTGTAGCAAATCCACATTGACCAACAGGGAGCGTGCGGGTAAGTTACGAACCTACTATGTAGATAGTGGTAGACGTTATTACAAAAAGGGAAGATGTTATCTTAGCCTTGAAAGAAAAGGATTTGTTGATAGAAGATGATGTTAGATCTGATATCTTGTATGCCAGAGTATCTACGCAAAATCAAAAGAATCGTGGCGATTTGGACAGACAAATCTCATACTCTCTCAGCAAAATCGCCCTTATGAATCCAAACGATTTGGAAATTTTTTCAGATGTGGGATCTGGTTTGAACGATGAGAGAAAGAATTTTTAAGAAAGTCTTAAATAAAATTATGTCCGGTGAAATTGATAGATTGTTTGTTTTATACAAAGATAGATTGGCTCGTTTCGGATTTGGTCAGATTGAAGAAGTTTGTAAACATTTTGGAACTAAAATTGTTGTTATATCTGAAGATGAGAAATCTCAATCGTTAGAAGAAGAGTTGGCTGAAGATATTGTTTCTATCATTCACTCTTTTTCAGGAAAAACTTTTACGGTATGCGAAGAAAGAAAGTTAAAAATGAGATTGATGAGGTGTTAAAGGATGGTTGAATATAGACGATATTCTATTGTCGTGAAGAAAAATAATCCCTTATATCAAGAAATTGATAGGGTTTGTTTTTTGAGCAAAAATTTATTCAACTCTACACTTTACGCAGAGAGACAATCCTTGTTCACAGATGGAGTCTTTAAGTTTTATAACACAATCAACAAAGAATTTACGCTTAGAAAACACGTTGATTATATTGCCCTACCAGCAAAAAGTTGCGAAACATACTCAGATGAAAGTTAACGAGGCAATTAAGAGCTTTATAAAACTAAAAAAAGTCAAATGTCAATTTTAAACCAAAACTTCCAAAATACTTAGATAAGGATGGTCGGTTTGTAACTGAATACGAAAATGGTGCTTTGTCTTTTAAAAAAAGGATGGATTTATAAAGTTATCTAAAACGAATATTATTTTTTTCCCGCAAAATTCAAAAATGAAGATGTAAAAAGTTGTTAGACTGATACCTAAAACCGGATATTATATGATTGAAGTTTTATACGACAAGGAAATAAAGAAAGTTAAGAATAAAAAGAAATAAAAAGTTTGCCTCTATTGATTTAGGCTTGAATAACCTTGCAACTGTAACATCAACCTCGTTTGAACCATTCATTATAAATGGAAAACCTTTAAAAAGTATTAACCAATACTCAAATAAGATGATCGCAAAGTATCAACGATTATTGCCGGATAAACAATACTCTTCGAACAAAAATCAATTTTCTAAGATACAAAAAGGGAGATGAAAGTTAATGATTATTTGTCAAAAATCAGCCAAATATTTAGTGAATTACCTAGTTTCGCAGTCCATCGATGTTCTGGTTATCGGAACAAATGCTGGCTGGAAACAAAACATTAATATTGGAAAACGAAATAATCAAAACTTTGCTAATATCCCATTTTATAAATTTAAAAATAAACTTGCTTATTTATGTGAAGAAGCAGGAATTGAAGTTGTAGAACAAGAAGAATCCTACACTAGTAAATCAAGTTTTTGGATAATGATCCGATACCAACGTATCCAAAAATCTTCAAATATTTCTTTCTCTGGAAAAAAAGAACTTGTAGGGGATTGTATAAGAGCAAAAATAAAACCATCAACGCAGACGTTAACGGATCGCTCAATATTTTTAAAAATATTTAATTTCAAATGCAGCCTGGAACGGGAATTTATTCTCTGACTTGGTAGAGGCGTGCAGTACGCCACGTAAAGTCACTGTTACTTTTAACTAACAAACTTTGCAAAAGGAAAATATACATTTTGAGCATTATTTTCCAACTGTAAACCAAGTACATAACAACGATTTGTAGGTTTCTTGAAATTATCATTATTTAACAATGAGAAAATCAATATCATCCAAAACAACTTAGAAGAAGTTAAAGTGAAAAACTCTTATCAACTTAAAAGAAAATAATCTTGTACTTTTAATAATAAAAAAAGAGCTGACTTTGGTTGGCTCTTTTTTTATTTTTCTTATAATTTTATAAAAATTAAAAGAAAGAAAGAAGGAAAAAAATAATGGTTTTAACTACTGAAAATAATTCAGAGAAGATTTATATTCCAAGATACAAGGAGTTAAAAGCCGTTCTCAAAGAATTGCAGAAGCCAGACATCTTAAATGATATCAGCAATGATGATTTTATTAAATTTTGCAAGCCTACTTGGGTCAACGGGTATCCTGATGAATATCGACCGGATCACTTTGGTATTTATTATTCTGTTGATAAGGGAATACAATTTTTGTATCGACCAATGTATCTTTGGCACGACAACAGTGATAATTACGATTTAACTCCAAGGTTCGGAAAGGACTTTTACATCAAGGATTGTAGTACCTTTAAAACAATTGAGGACTCATCTGGATTCGTTGAGAGGCTAAAACGAAATGTTCATTCGAAATTGGTAAGTTTATTATCTTCAAAGAAGATTCCAAAAGATACTGAAGCCTCTTTTATTAGGGTTTTTCGTGGTTTTGGATTTATCGAAGATTTATATGATGACGATTGCAGTGATTATATCAATTCAAGCATAAAACAAATTTCAAAATTTGCAATTCAAGAATCGCTTTCTCCGAGAATTTCAGAGACAGTTGCTCTTATGGCAAACAAAGATGGTATCTACTCAAATGCAATTAAAACCATTTGAATAATTTTGTGAAGGAGCGTCTGCTTAAATTCAAAAATCAAAATTTAATATTGAACTAACAGATTTGTTCAAATCTATTTTAGTTACAGGATCTGTTCTAGGTAAAGAATTTGATGAAAAAAACTATTGGATGAGGCTCTTGGTGTTACTGGTATTTATTTTTCAAACAGTCAAACATTCGGAAAAATCTCAGAGGGAAATCTTCATCTATGCTATGGATTTGTTAACTGAGTTTGATAATTCCGGTTTAATATCTAAAAACACATCGGATAACATTAAGAAAAATAAAGATAACTGTTTTCAGAAACAACAGTGTCAAGAATATTATCGAAATCTTAGAAGGTTGTGGGGGTATTGATTATTTTACCAAAAATATAATCAAACCAATTGCTGACTTCACAAAAACCAAAATCGGTGTGTTCGTAAAAAGAGATAAATATTGCCTGGAATTAATTGAGTCAATGGAAGTCAATGGTGTGACATACGAATCCTTTGGTATTAAACCTACCAGAACTGATGTGTTTGAGGAATTTCGTCACGACATCGATAAGTTGATGAACAAGGATTTTCTCAAAATTATCTCAGGTAGAAACTTTAATCAACGAATTTTTATTCCACTGCACACAAAAACCTATTTGATGTCAATTATGAAATTGAAACATATCGACGAAGAATACGTGAAGGTTATTGAAGAAAATTTTATTGAAAAAGATTTTTGACAAATCCGGAAAATTTGGTAAAAATTAAGTCCAAATTAAAAAGAGGGGTCGATTTATTTACTTTGAATAAAAAGAGACTTTTAGTCTCTTTTTATTTGTTGTATTTTAGTTCCATTAACTTATCGTACAAATTTTTAGAATCGTATCTAGTATTCCCGTAACAAAAACGTTTGATCTGTTTATCTGTTCGTTGTTTGAGTAGATCCTGAATAGACAGTTTTCCAATAGAAGATTTCACTTTTTTTAATATTTCAAGTTTCTCATCTGCCTGGAAAAAAATTCGTCTCCATCGAACTTATCATACATTTTTCTTAGCAAGATTAATTAACCAATACTCTGTAAGATTCATAAGGTAAAAATCGATAACCCTCATCCCCAACAGTAGGGCTTTCATACCAGTAAATTAGCTTCATATACTCTTTTGTTTCTTTCTTCTTACCTCCACCCCTTTTTATAAGTTCTTTCCCGGCTTTCCCCAATCTACAGTCTTACCAACTTTAATTACTTTAGATTTAGGGAAATAACAGATATAAAACAATATTAGTTTCTAGCGGCGACACAACTCTGAATACTTCTCGATTTAGGTTCTTAGTATTTTTAAAAACAATCTCTTCTCTTATATTTTTATTTTTGATTAAAAGAAATCTGAAATTGATTTTTTTAATTCTTTAAGGGTATTAAAGTTCGTTTTTAAATCATCTTCGAAAAAAATATCCAAATTCTACAAAAAAACTCCATCATTATTTACAACAGGTTTAACACCAAATTGTATACCAGTATCATCAATTTTAAAGGAGTTAAAAGGTTATTTAATCTATTGTATATGTTTAAAATTTCGTATTGTTTTTAAGTTCGTTAAATCAATAGATGTTCTGTACAACGAAACGGGAATACGATCCATTTCTGATGATAGTTTTTGTTTTTTTGTTTTTGCTTTTCAATACAACTTATTATTTCCTCTTCTATTTTTATCTGAATATAAAAACAGCATAGCTGAATATTCTTTTTAGAATTGATATATTTATAAACTTTTTAAAAATATTATCGAAAGTAAGATTTCCAATCAAATACCCGTCAGTTTTGATTGTTTTTTTGTGGAATATTATAATAATTGGATTTTAATACATCCAATAAAAATTTCTCGTTGTTTTTATTTTTTTAGATTTTTGTTTTTAATTTCATTGTTTTTAATTTTGAAACTTTTTGTAATCACCGTCAATTTTTATATAGTAAAAGTTTGTTTTTATGATTATTTTTCAACCTCTTTATTTTTCGAAGGTGTTGTTTGGTAAGAATTTTCTAAATTTAGTTAAAATTTGCTTGTTTTTTCTGCTCATCAATTTTATCAAGTTCGTACTTGCATTTGTAACTTATTGAAGGGTACATCTCTGACAAATCTTTTTATCTTTTTATTTTTCGATATTAGCTTCATCTTTTAATTCTTTTGATACCAATCTATTTCTTTCAATTCGACCTTTTCTTTAGCGGATTCTTTCCTAATATTAAACCAGCTATATATCGATTCATCCATATTTGTGACACATCTTAGACGAAACAGACTTGAATATTCTTGATAAACCGAGATATTTATATTCTTATATTGTTTATAATCCTTTGTTTCTATTCCATTTTCTAATAAGTAATCCAATGGAATAGAGAAACCCTTAATTTCATTTAGACGCTCGATAAAATCAATAATCTCATCCAATTCAACATCAACAAATTCGGGGAGCAAAAGGATCGTTGAAGAATCTGAACCATTTTTAAAAAAACTGATTCTACACAATCCTTATCATTGTTATAAACAAACTCTGAAAATAAGGATATAGAATCTTGAAATAAATTTTTAGAATGATTGAAATAACCTAACTCATCATCCCAAAAAAACAAAATTTCCTGATCTTAAGGTTAAACCTTTTACAAATACCATAAAAACTCCAATCATTTTCGTTGATGTAAGTATATCATAAGAAAAATCAACCAAAATTAAAAAGTTTATATTTTAGGAAAATTTAGTTATAAACAGAATCCCGTATTTTCCCTTTCAATTTTCAAACTTTTTCTGTTATAATTAAAGAAAAATAAAAACTGAATTTATAACAGTAGAAAGAAGGTATTGATGACTAAAATTATTTCAGAAGAGATTATTAAAAAATCAAGAAAATTACCAGAAACACACAAACAAGAAATCAAAAACATCGGGTTAGTCTTGGATAATTTGAGGAAGGAATACTTTTGATAAAATTCCGAGCCCTGTTGCACGAGAAATCGAGGAGCACCTGTTTAGCTTCATTCTAGAAGACGTTAGATTATCTAATTTAATCCCATTCTATCGTGCTACAATCAAAAACGGTGTCTTATTCTGGGATTATCAGAACAACAAGGCTGGGATTCACTTAAACGAGTTTTATCGATTATTTGATGATTTTTCCGGATACCGAGGAATATCCGAAGGGAGTATCTTCCGAGGAACTCTTTAAATTCTTCGAGTCTTCCTTAAATAAGTTACCCGATAAAAGTGAATTTTTCAAATTTGAATTTTCCTTTGATGATTTTGAAACTTTTGGAGAAGGAGGTTTCTCCCTCTTTTACAACATTGAAGATGAAACGTTCTCAATCTATCCAATTCCGGGAAAGACTTTGAAAATTACAGAAGAGAAGATGGTCTTTGAAACTGACAGCTTTGCTATCACTACAACAATGCCAGGAGAGTTTTTGTTGATCAGTGGCGATTTGGTTGAAATGCACATTGTGAATTGCGCCATCTCAACCTGCGAGCGTGTGGTGGAATTGATCCAAATCACAAACGCTGCCAAAGACAAATATATCAACGATGTACCAGATTATTTACGTGCAAACACTATCCATCTCGAGATGAACTCCTTTATCAATAAAAGGCTTAATTAGTTCACGTGGGATTTTCCTCTACTTTATTGAAAGAGGATCAAGAAAAGAACAGTAAATTGATGAATGTTGTGAAGGCTGTTGATCCGTTCATTTTGTCAAAAATTATTTCAATGACCAACGAGATGATTGATGTATTTCTTTTAATAAATAAAAAGAGAGATGATAAATCTCTTTTTGTTAGAATAATTTTTCTTGCGATAGAAAACAACTGTATCATTAAATTCGTCTTACCGCAAACCTCTTTCCAAATAATCAACTCTTCCAATTCATTACTAGTTAATATAGAAGCCGGGAATACTCCTGAGTATACAACACTGAATTTCTTTAAGATGAAGTCAATATCATCGTGGTTTGTTTTTATTTAAAAATCGCTGCGGATTCATCAAGGTGACTTTAAATCTCTGACTTCATCATTAAAAAAACACTAATGTTATCAAGAGTGAAATCTCTAACCAAACTTAAAGTTGGTATTGAAATCGAAAGATCATCGAACTTTTGAATGAACCCCACTGAAGAAACGTTAATTGTTGTGCCGTGTGTTCCCAATAGAGAAAAAGTCATCAGTTTTTATAGTCGTAAAAATTTCAACTGGCAGGATGGCTCTAAATCCATCTTCTAAAGAGCGTTCAAATTCTTTTAACTTTTTCTTCTGTATCAATTTCAGAAAGATAGTCCGATATAAAATCTTCAGCTTGAACTTGTCAAGTTCGATCAATTCCTCCATTGTTGATCCGGTTAGATTTTTCAAATATCCATTCAAGAGAAGATAGTGCCTCTGCTGACTTCTTTGTATCCAAAACACAACCAGCCATTATCTAAATAGTATGCTTTGTGTAGCGAGAAGAGTGTTGCGTCCAGAATCGGAACTCTTGTCTTTTTAGAAATCGATCTTTTTAAATAAGTCAATTGTAATTTCATTTTTTTAAGAATTGATTGCAAAAATCTCAATTACGTAGCCTTTAGCAATCTCCATCTTTTTCAAAAAAACAAAATTTTCTTTTTGTATCAATTTTGTAAAGTCTTCTCTCAAATCACGAACAATTTTTGTTTATATTTCTTCATCGTCAACCTTCTTCCGCTTCGTTGTTTGCAATAATCCAATCAGCTAGATTATTCACTTCTAATTTTTAAAAATTTAGGATACATTCGTAATGATGAGTAGTGAAAGAATTTAACACCCTTATCATCATCAAAAATAACATCGTACAACTCTCCTAATATTTCGTCCCTACCATACCTAGATAATAGACCAGAAAAATAGATTCTAAAAGCAATATCAACAATCAAGTAAGCAACCACCATCACAACAATGGAATACCATCCGTTCATTTTAGGATTCAAAGGCATTCCTAGTGGATTCAACCAACTAAAAAGTGGATATATAAATAACACCGGGAGATAAAGTAGCAAGGATAAAAATGTACTAAATAAACTAGCTCTAGTGATTATTTTATAATAATGTCTTAAAAATTCTATTTTTATTCTGATTTTTCTAATAAAAATTCTAAAATACTTAATTTATCAACATCAACTTTTTGATAATTTTGACAGAATAATTTTTCTTTTTCCTCTTCTGTCATCGGTTTCATTTTATTCAAAACACACCTCAAATATTTTTCTTTACAAACTCTAATGTTTCAATGGTGATATTGACGACTTCTTGAGCCTGTTCTGATACCCGACCGTCATACAATTTAACAATCAAGGATAAGTAATCTGTATAAAATTCCTTCAAAACAGCGTTGGTGATTTTTCAACATCTTCTGTTGTAATTTCAGAAGCAGCCTTTACACTTGAATAATTAAAGTGCAGGATTTCACTCGCTTTCTGATAATAATCTAAAAGTCCACGTAAATTGTAATTTGTTTCTTGTGTTCGAAAGACCAAATCTCTGAAGCTGGGATGATATCGTTTTGATAGCTTTTTCAAGGCTAATTCGTCGAAGTTTAGATTAAGCCAATCATACTCCAATTCCATACGATACGCCGGTTTTTAAATCACGATATTTCTTGTCCAAAACAAGCAATTCTTCCGTTCGCACTCCATCCTGCAATAACTTCAGTCTATCGAAATCCTTAAAACGTTTGATAGATTCAAAAAAAAGTTGTTCGTTGTTATTTAAGATAACAGGTTGTGTTAATACACGAAAAACAACTACTGTTTCGTACAAACTTCTCCACAACGGGATTGCAGTTCCCGGCATTTTTCAACAGATGAATCGATTGCGATAGGTCTGAAACTCGTTTTAGGAAAAATATTCACAGCTTCATCAACTTCAGAGTGTGAGTTTCCCTTTACTATTCGTGTTTGCGTGTGACCACACTGATAAAAACCCAAGTCCCGTTTTTATCAATAATTTTAGGCAATTTTACCCAACTGATCTTTTGGATAAAACTGGTGGTAATAACATCAAACCCTCCTTTCTATTATTTTTTTATTTCATCCACTGCTTTCTTTTTTAGAAGTTTCCTTCCAACCCCCACTGCGACGGTTTGTCGAAATATCTGAAGATTCCTTACCTAATCTTTTATTAACTAATTTTCTCGCACGGTTCAATTTTATTTTTTCGATACATACATCCAGATTTCTTTCTAGAGTTTCAAATGTGTTTTTATCCCCATCATAGTACAAGGTGTTCTTATCAGAAGTCCAACCTTAGATCGATAACTGATAAAATCGTGTGATTTTCCTTCGAATAGCAACGTGTATTAGATTCGTAAAAAAATTGTATCCGTAATAATGAGAATCTAGTTCGTATGCGTCCGGCTCAAAATCCCCACTCCAATTATCAAAATCTAAATACGAACAATCACCAAATCTCTTGCATTTTAGGTTCGCAATATCGTAATTAAATTTAGAAAGGTTTACAATATCACATTTTTTGATTGGTTGTTTATAACGCTTTTCTTTGATAAAATTCACGAGCACGCTTCTTGTACTCCAATTCAGGAGTTTCCGTTGAATCTTCCGTTGAAATGTTTGAGATTACAATCTTTTCCTCAGAACCCTTTGAATGACTTCTTTTCGGATACATTAATCTATCGAAACTTTCTGAATTTAATGCAGTCATTGTTCTTAAATTCTTGAACTGTTCCAGATCGAGGAGCCAGAATTTTCGCTCTGTGATTGTGGGTTTGTTAGGATATTGTTTTTGTGAGAAGATGTCACGAACAATATCTTTCAGGTTATTTGGGGTATTAGGTCGAAAGAATAGATTGATATGTCCTCTAATCAAATAATCTGACTCGGAGAATCTCATCTTTAGCTCGTAATTTCTTTGATTGTAGGTTTTATGCCAGTCTAGCAATATTTGAGCCTAATTCATCGAACTGATTTGATCCGGTGTATTCTTTTGAATCCGTTGTCTGTACAATGTGCAGCCGAGAACCAATCATCGGAATCACCATCGAAACTCAAATCGCTCTGGAATATTCTCGCAATGAGGGAGATATAATCCGGGTTTTGTCCAAGATGGTAATCCGTTCAGTTTCCCATCTTCGTACAGGGACTGCAACACACCGGTTTTGATAGTCATATAAGTTTTCATCTGTTTTTCTAAAAACTAATTCTAAACAAAATTCTGCACGACCGTCAGAAAATGCGTTTCTTGATAACAACAGTAACATAGGCCCCTCCACATTATAACAACATCTTGTTCTTAGTATAGCGTATTTTTGCTGATAAGTCAAACCGAAAAACGAACTTTTTTTATTATTGTAATTAAGACGAATGTTTGGTTGCATAAATTTTTAAAAATGTACGTATTCAAACGATTTTTAAGAAAAATGATTTTTTTGCCTCTTGACAGGGATGTGTTTTTGTTGTAAAAATAGCAAGTAATAAAAATCGAATAAAAAAACAAAAGATACCCGTAGAACTCGTCGTAAATATAAAAATACCAAAAAGAACATTGAAAATTAAATAAGCACAACGCTCTAGTTTAGTATTTAAAACGCCAAAGTCTATATTAATTACAGGTACAGGGGTTGACAGGTTTGCTTATACAAACCTGTGCGAATCATCTTCGATAATTCGCAATTTTGAAAACATACGTTCCCGAAAAATATATAGTCAGACGTATCCAAAAAAACTGATTGGTTTGTCGAAATTAACAACATCTAAAAACACGAACAATGCCTTTTATCAGAAAAATCCAAGGAGCCGAAGGCGACTTTGAGACAAGGCGAAGCTTCTAACTCTGAACGACCAGCGGGAGTTTGGAACGAAGTGACATTTTCGAAAATCTTTGATTTAAGAAAATATATCTGACGTCTCTCTAATAATTACAGTATATATAATACTATTATTATTACAGTATATATATTTATTTCTTTTTATTATTTAAGGGATATTATATTACTCTTATTATTTAAGTATATATAATATATATCTATATTTATTACAGGATAATAATATAAATAACTATTTATATATATAGTTAACCTATTTGTAGTAATAACAAGAAAGATTGAGGGCAAAACAAAAACCCAGTAAACCACTGGGTAAACTGAATACTATTCTTTCTCGGCGTATTTTACAAATACGCAATTGGTGTTGTAGCATTGCTACGTACTCCATTGAAAAAGAATTTGTCAATAAATTCTGGGTATTTTCCGCCAGAACTTACTTTTTGTCGAAAAGGATACGGAAAGTATCCCCTTCGAAAGTTTTTGAAAAATAAGCTCCTCTTGAGAGCCTTTTTGCCCCTCAAAAGTTTTTTCTAAGCCCGCAGCTCGAAGCTCACGGTCAGTCATTTCTAGTAATTCCTCAAAAATTACCATTACTTCATTTTTTTTCATTTTAATTCCTTCTTTCCTCCACCCTATAATAGGGATAGAATATTATTTTTTTCTAAAATTATAGAAGAATCCTAAAAAAATAAAATAAAAAAACGGAGATAATTTATGTTTGAAACTGATTTTACTGAAGAATTTGGGTTTGCTGGTGCTGTTGAAAGTAGGAATGATGGTGAAGTTGCAGAACCCCACACAAATAAAAGAACATAAGCGCAGCAAAGTGTTTAAGGACGAACGTGAGCGTATAATCGATGATTATCATTCAGCATTATTAGCTTCCGCAAGAGAGGCGGACAGACCAAAAAAATTTTGATGAACGAAAACTGTTCTTTAATTTAATTTCAAATAAATTAGAATTTAGAAAATCAAATTGGGATCTTTTTCTCAGATTATGGTTTCTTTGTTTATGTCGACGAATTGGATTTAGAAAAATCAGACATTAATTCACTTTGCAGTAAACTCGTCCTAGACTCCTTATTTAAAAATTATTCTGATAGAGATAGACTTTCACTGTTTCCAGAATTGGTTGATGTTGATGATGTGTTTAGTACGATTGTATTTTCAGATAAACTAGACTTCGTTTATCGTGGACGTAGTGGCGGATACAAATATTTGCCGAACATTTCTGAAAAAAATTACACGCTGTATGTTCGGATAAATTAAGAGAATTTATTTCTACTGGAAATTTTTTTCAGAGAAATCCCTGATCTTATAATTCAAAAGGGATTTGTTTTGCCTGGATGGACTTCTAGCCTTTTAATCCAAGCTCTGAAACAGGGACGAGGAGTTGTGTCCAATCTTGAATTGTTACAGCTGGGAGTTAGAATTGGCTATATGATTTCTAGAGACGAGATAATCTCATCTGAAATTCTTTTCAGAAGTAGATTCTTTGGCTACTGAATTTGTTGAAGAAGAAATTTTCTATGATAAATCAAGAACGAGTATGTTGCGTGGTTCGGGATATCAGTGGATATTTTTCTGGATTACCGATATCCTTTTCTCAAATTAAAGGATTCGTTTCCAAAGTTGAAAATCGGCGTGCTCTAAGCACAATGTTGATGTTATTGGAGAAAAAGAGGTGTTTTTAAATTGACGAGGCGTGGAATATTAAATATTCCTGATAAATCCAACAGGAATATATTCGGGTTTGACGTTGACAATGGTAGATTAAAAACTACAGATAATAAAAGATACAACAGAGTTTTAGGTTTTTCCGTTTAGACAATCTTACAACTCTGATACTGTTACTCCACTTGAAGAGGTTAAACAAACATTTAATAATAGAGTATTTTTAAAATAAAAAGGAGACCGATTTTTGGTCTCTTTTTTTATTTTTACAATGTGGACAGGTGAATGTTTTTTTCGTTTTCGACAGATTTATCATAATCTACTTTAACATCTCTTTTTGTCGTCATATTCCTTCTTTAATTCTTTTTAGAGAATATAGCAATCCAATCAAGATAAAATCCCCCTTTCGTTTTTTTATTTTTTGAAATTATAAAGACTAAAGTTACTATAATTTAAGAAAAAAATAGGTGCACAGCACCAAGAAAGAAGGACGGAAAATGAAGAAAATTTCATTTTTATTCGCTGCACTTGCAGCAATCTTTTATGCTAGTTTCAGCTGGAGTTGTTTCAGCTGATGAGATTTACTGTTTCTGATCTTGTATCAGAAACAAGAATTGATGATGATACGAATGAGATCATCGAAAAAAAGGTAGCAACGGTTTTTGTTGCTACAGAAGTTAGGCGATTATACAATCGCTGAATTGGTAACTCCTCCAGCTGAGGAGCCTATCAAACCCTGTGGTTCCAGAGGCTGATCAGCCTGAAGAACCAACAACTCCCTGTTGAAGAACCATCTACTCCTGTAGAAACACCTTCAACACCAGTGGAAACACCAGAGCTACCAATCGCTGAATTGGTAACTCCACCGTCTCCTGAACAGCCAACTGTTCCTTCTACTCCAGTAGAAGAAAAGCCAGTTGACGATACACCAGTTATCGAAAAGCCGGTGATCCCAGCACCTGTTGTGGATCTTCCGGTTGCGGAACTGTTGTTCCGCCGGCTCCAGAAAGAGCCAGCTAAACCATCTACTCCGGTAGATGAAAAACCTGTTGACCCAGCTCCGATCGTTGAGAAGCCAGAGCTTCCGGTTAAACCAACACCTACACCGGTTGTTGAAAAACCAGAGATCCCAGCCGAGCTAACACCTACACCGGTGGTAGAAGTTCCAGAACTTCCTATTACTGGTGAACCAACCCCTGAACCAACTCCAACTCCTGTTCGTTCAGAACAAAAGATGGTTGAGTTGCCTTACACGGAACTCAGGAATCAGTGGCAAGTCTTGTCCTTGCAGCGGTATTGCTTGTAATGGCAGGTTACATCAAAAAAAGAGTTTGCATAAAACTCAACTTTTTATAAAAAGTTAAAAATGCAATATAAAATTTAATAAAAAGCTATTTTATTAATTTTTTTCAATAGTACTTAAAAAGCTATAAGTGCTACTATATACATAAAAATCAAGTAACGAAGTGGCGACGGTCAACGAGTTACTGAAGGAAAAAGGTTTTGAAACGTAAAAAACCTTTAAGGGTTCCTTTGGTGATTCGTGAACGTGACGAATCGCTGAATACCCTTCTGAAATTATTTCAGACTGAACGTGAGTTTGTCTTAATTTCATTCAGCGACGGTGTACAACGTCGTTACCAAAAATCGCAAGAATGTACAATCTTGCAAAAAGAAGAGGCTTGCACGTACAAGCCAGACAAAGCCAGTAAGAGGCTATAATCTTACAAAAAATAAAGCTAGTTGAGAGCTATAACTCAACAAAATTAAAGCTAGTAGGGGAGCTATATCCCTACAAAAAGTGTGCGGTGTGTTCGAGTGTGGTGAACTCGAAAAACAAAATTTATTTTAAATTTATAGTATTTCAGTTCACACACCACCTGTCGCTCTCGGATGTACCCTTTTGGGTCTCCGAGATAGCGGCACGATGTTACACACACACCAACGCACACAAACTTTAAAAAACTGAATACTATATAATCAACTCTTTTTAACTAACCAAAAGGTTAGCCCGGGAAAGGGTTGATGTTTTGTGAGATAATATAACGAGATTTGTTCAGGAGGGAAATAATGGCTAAAAATGTTATAAGAGAAGAGTTTGAAAACTGCTTGTCGTTTGATACCTTTTAAAAATCGAATTTGGGATGATAGAGGGATTGAAATGATCTAATATCCGAGGCTGATCGTTACTTTAAAAATTACAGATTAAAATATTTATTCTGTAAAAACTTTCAGCTATCCGTATAAAACATTTTATTTAACAAAGGATAATTTGACTTATACACCAACGAATATTCTCTTTATTTAGATTTTCCAAAAAACAAAGCAATTGCACTAGCACCAGCACCAGAATATCAATTTTCAACTTTGCTTGTCAAACTTAATAATTTTCAAACTGAATATACGAAAAATTTCCAACTGATGATCTTTTGAGGAAAGTTATATAGAATCTGCATTTTCCATTTTTGAAGATGAGAAGCCAGATATGTATTTTCCTATTGTATGACTATTTTCAACTTCATAACGGTTTTAGTGGAATCAAAACTGAAAATTTTTAAAAGATATATCAGGAAATAAATTTCCTGATATGGAAGAATATAAGGAAAAATTAGTTAAAACATCTATTTAAGAACTTTTGTAAGAATGCAAAGAGGATATTAGAACACCCAATTTCATCTTTAACAGATGACTTTGGATACTTACCTTTTTCTGATTTTTGATAGTTCTGTAAAAAAATACAGATCAGATTTTAAGTAAGAAATTAATTTCACAGATGAGTTTCAAGAATTTACTAAAGGAGTCTTTTTCTTCAAAAAGTTAGTTTTGGACGGTGATGTTTCCGGAAAATATTTTTAATGTTTCTGAATCTGTAAAAATTGATTTTTTAGAAAAACTTGAAGAATTTTCTATCAAATGATTCGATGAATAAAAACGATTTACAGAGAGTATGTGATCAAGGTGGAATGTTGGTTAAGTCTGTTGGAAATGTTTTTGACTCTAATCGATGGATTAAGAGAAACTATGAATGATTTTTCTGAGGATAATTTTCCGAATATTAGAGCAATAGTCTGATGATGTAAAATAAGAACTGAGATGACGAAAGGAGTATTCTTTGCAAAATAATAATTTAAATCATCAAGAAGAAAAGGGATTTTTCTTCTTTGTGAAAATCATTTTTGAAGGTCATACTACCACCTGATTTCTAATTGTCGGGAGCAATCTTACAATTAGAATCAACTGGTTTGATTATCTAAACGTGTCAGGATCATCAATGTATCCTACGCTGCAAGATCATCAGATGGTCTTGGTTAACAAAACAAACAAAAACTATAAACGTGGACAGGTTATATCATTCCATTCATCACCGAATAATCCATCTTCTAATGGTGCAGAAAAACTTTATATCAAAAGAATTATCGGACTTCCGGGAGATACCGTATCTTACAAAGACGGTAAACTTTATGTGAACGGTAAAAGGAAGTAAATCAAAAATTCCTTTCTTTGAGAGGTAATGATGAAAAATGGAATCAACTGAGGGAACACAAAAGCTAGCACATCACCAAAGTTGGGATTTACAGAGTTTATCAGAAGGAAATCCAGGCTTTTAATTCTGGAGTCAAAATCGAAATCAATTGTTCCAGAAGGAACGTTATTTGTGATGGGTGATCATCGAAGTGTATCACTAGACTCACGATACTTTGGTTTTGTAAAAATGGACAGCGTATTAGGTGTAAACTCCAGCTCCTTTGGGATGACAAAGAACAAAAGTACTACACAGTGACGATTTCACTAATGATTTTTGTAGAAGATAAATAAGGATCAACAAAACAGGGCAAAAATATTGACAAATATGCTAATATGTGTCATAATATACTTGTGATTAAGAATTGATGACATAGTTCCAGTTTGAGTGCTAGTGACTTTACGCATAAATAGAGTTGTTTGTTTTGATTTTAGCTGAACGTACAAACGATATAACTGAAATATATTGTGAACAATGAAACTACTTATTCCAGAGAATTGGTTGATGATTTTAATTTTCGATTGACTTTTTCATTGTCGCATTTATGGTTTGCTAAAACGCAGAGTTGCTGAAAATGGCTTAAAACAGAAATAGATCAACAAAACTTCAAATTGAGCTTATACACAAAAACCTTTGGATGTACTCGTTACGTTTACAATCAGTTTGTATTTGAGAACTTGGAAAAATCTACGATTAGGTAATAAATTCATATCTGCTTTTGATTATTCAAAGAGAACCAATAATGATCCCGAAACTCCTAGTTGGTTGAAGGAGGTTCCGAGCAAAGCAATAAAGCAATCTTTAATTTATGCTGATCGTGCTTTTTAGAGATTATTTTTCTAAACGTAAAGGAAAGCCCAAGTTTAAAAAGAAAGGCTCGAATGAAAGTTTTTACCTTATAGGAACTATAAAAAGTTGAACGTCATCGTATATTTGTACCAGTTTTAAAATGGATTAAGTTAAAAAGAATTTGGGTATATTCCTAAGAATATTAGTTCTGTGACCATATCTATGAAAAATGGAAGATATTATATTTCTTGCTTATGTAAAGATGAAGTAGATGAACGTATGCCTTTATCTAACTACATTATGGGGATCGATTTTGGCCTAAAAGACCAATTTATTACAGAAGATAGAATTATACCATCAATTAATAGAAACCCAGGCATTAAAAAACTGGAGAAACGTTTACGCAGAGAGCAAAGAAAACTTTCTCGCAAATATGAAGCAAATATTGTCGATAAGGTTTATTATCAAACGGGCGCTAAAAAGGGTCAACTTAAGTCTTACAGGCGGTTGAAAACTTTATCTGAGTGCAAGAACATTCAAAAGCAGAAATTGAAAGTTGCTCGTATTTATGAGAGATTAACTCGTATTCGAACGGAATATAATCGGAAGGCGCTACATTCTTTAGTGTTAGAGCGAAAACCAAGCTCTATTGGTATAGAAGACTTAGCAGTGCGTAACCTGATGAAAAACCGTCATTTGAGTAACGCTATCTCAAAGGCTCAGTGGTATCAGAGTCGTTTGTACTTGAAAAATCTATGTAAAAAGTTAGGTATAGAATTAAGATTAGTAGATAGATTTTACTCATCTAGTAAATTATGCTCAGATTGTGGTTTTAAGTATAAAAATTTAAAACTGAGTGAAAGGTTTTGGACTTGTTCTAATTGTGGTAGTGAACACGATAGAGATAGAAATGCCATCAATTTAGGACAGTGCAAACAATATACTGTGTTGACAGTGTTTAAATGTTGTCACTACAGTGGGTTACACAGGAAGTTAAGCTGTGGACTGTTATATCAAATGAGAGTGAGACTTTGCATTTCAAAGTGTAAAGACCAAATCAGACAGGTTGAAGCTAGGAAGAATTTCTAGAAATAATTCAGAAAGAGGTCATAAAATATACTAAAATGTATGATTTTGTGTAACAGATTAAATCATTAAATTCAATTATTGTATACTGGAAGCCGAGTGCGAAGTTTTAAAGGTTAATAACTCAGGGCCAGAAGTTGCTGCTATTCTAGAAACAGGAAATTATTCCAATCTAAACCAAATTGGACGCCCTTTACTTTTCACTATTTAATTGCTAAAGATCAGGAGTTTGCTGGATTACTGGAATACGAAAGTTGTAGATGATTATGTTGTTATAACAAATATGTGGATCAATACTGATTTGTTGATTCCATTTTTGACAACAATTTATGCAAACTTATCATTGAATTTTGAGAGGTTCGTATTCGTGATTTAAAGGGATTGATAATATTGTTCTTATTAAAAATGGAGAAGTGAACGAAAAAGTAAATCCCTAGATACATCATCAGCTAGACTGCTTGACTTTCATAACCTTCCAGACGGCTCTGTTCGCACGACTTTAAGAACTTTTAAAAGAAAGAAATGATAAAAATATATTTTTCAATTAATTTTATATAATTAATAAAAATTAAGAAAGGTGAGAAAAATTTTGGATATAACTGGGCTATTTTTGATGTTTATTTTAAAAACATTTTTAAAAACACTACTTTTGAGGGATTTTTGATTAAGATCGCCTGGAAAATAGGTGGATTTTTATTCAAATCTATTGCTGTAATTGCGATAGTGATTTTTATCAGCTAGTTTCTATTCTAATTTTTCTATCGGAAAGAAGGAAGAAAAATGAAACACAAATTTAAAAAGTTTTGAAATATAACGGTGAGTTATTATCAGATGTTTTACAAAAGCGTCTGGATAAAGTTAGTGAGAAGATTGAAGAAGATTTCCCGATGATTTATAAATTAAAAGATAGGGATGTAAATTTATTATCTATGCTTTTATCAATTGGGATATCAATCGAAATACGAATCTAAAGCTTGTTATTCTAAGGTTGTTGAAAATTACATCGAACAAGATGATTTATCATTCGATCGAACTCAAAGATCCTAATTTAATTGCAGAGGTAGTTGATTTAATTGATTTTTAATAAATGATTTTGTTTTTGAATTGAGGGTTGATAAGGATGGTTCTTGCAGACTGAATATAAGCTGGATGAGTCTGAAGGTGTTACAGTGGCAAATGTCGCCTTTGCTAGTCTACCAATTGAAGTAAAAGGTATATTTTCTAATTATCCTTTCGTTGTGCCTCGTGATGTTATTGTCCGGCTAAACTACATCAATCCATTTAATAAAAATTTCTCAAGATTATTTCAGCAATTGTTAGGAATGATATTGAAAATTATCTATGATTCATTAACCGCTATCGTTGAAAAACAGTTGAATTTAGTAAAAATAAAACTGTTCGACTTTGTAAAATTTAAACTTATAATCAACTACGATTATTTAAATAATTAGTTGGTTCTAATAAAGTCTAAATCAAAAACCCTAATCTGTACTAATTGCAGTTTAGGGTTTTTCTGTTATAATTTAAGAAAATAAAAACTCTGAATTAAATTCAGATAGAAAAGAAGGGTGATACCAATGGTTATAAAAGAACACTTCCAAAAATAAGGATGGTATTTACAATCGCATTATGGAATTATTGGATCAAGAAATTATTATTGATTTAGGCAATGAAGATCACAAAAGAGATTCTTGATGGAATTTGCAAAATTGCTAAATTTAATATATCTGAGAGTATAAAAACATAAAAAGAGGTAGTCTCAAATTTATCTAATTTAAAAAGGAATGGCTATCTATCCCTTTAATGGGCGTGATTTTTGATTTTATATATCCACTACAAGGATAAAAATAAAGATAACCTCATAAATAATATCGAGAATCGCATCAGTCTTTTGATGTTTGGTTATTTTAGGCTTATCTCTATAAAAGAATTTATTTATAAAAGACTTGATGATTTGGAAGTTAAATTTGTTGTAGAAAAGGAGAAACTAACCTTATCAAATCTTTTTGAATATAGGGAGATTTTTGAAAGTTTGTTTAGATGATTTAAATAGAACTTTCAATGAAAAACTAAAAGAGTATCTAAAAGAAAAATATCTCAACTGTTCTAATTGAAGAACATTATGGTATTAGGATGACAGATGAGAAACATACCCACCATTAGATTTAATTTTTGGATCCCGAAAAATGAAAAAGTTTTCTCTAAAAGAAGTCCTGCACTATACTAATTTTTTAGACGGACAGTTCAATATTGTTTCTATGGAAAATAATAAAAAGTTCTATCGACAATAATTAACAGAATGGAATACTCTGATGTTCCGGATGTACTGGATTTTTAATGAATAGCTTTTTGGAGGAATTGGAGCCATGTTTTGAAAAGAAAAAGTCAAGAAAATCTGAATCGGATGAACTTTATTGTTGAGTTACTAAATTTGAAAATTTGCTGGAAAAACTGATTCGAAGACTCTATAAACAGTCTGTTTCTTCAGAGCTAGGATCCCGGGCAGTGTTGAGGCTGTCAGTAAAACAGGCTGTAGTGCAGGACTTCTTTGGAGAAAACTTTCGTGGGATCCCAGAGTAAATCTGTGGGTGAACATGTTTCTCTGTCGTCATCTAACTACCATGTGTTCTTCAGTGGGGCAGTTGACGACACTGGCACAGATATATTTATTTTTCATTGAGAAGTTCTGTTTAAATCGTCTGAGCAAACTTTCAAAATTATATTCAAAAGATTTGAACAAGGATGATTTCTGCTTTCTGACAAACTTTCAATCATCAAGTCTTTATAAATAGAATAGCACGGGGCAGCCTGAAAACTCTTTCAAACATCAGATGTTGTGTTCTCGACTATTATTATGAGGTTATCTTCGACACAATCGCAGCCAGTGAATATATAAATCAAATACGCCGTGGGACGGAACCAGCACCATTCGCTGGAATATGAGGACTACCTCTTTATGTTTATACTCCGGGCTGCTGATGATTGTGATTTTGCGGAGATTCCATCGAGAATGCGTGACCTTCGTTGCTTAAATCAATAACGGTTCAGCGGTCAACCTCAATTCCGTAATGCGGTAACCGTCATATTTTGATTCTTTATAACCGTTGATGTGCTAACCAATTTAATTCGGAAGTTTTGTTACTATTGGCTGTTTCAGAAAAACACAAACTGCGAATAGCGGGCCAGGTTTTGACTGAATTTATTAGAACCGGCTGACCATTTAAATAATCGTGATTGATATAAATTTAAATTTACAAGAATCGAGGCTGATTTTATTTTTGCCAGAATTCAACTGGGCACCGGCGATAACCGACCATGAACTCATTTCATGTCATTCTGGCGCAATGCTGGCGCAATAACGTGACCACATTAAATAGTTGATATGGACGAACGCTCGCGACGCAACGAGGTGAAAGGCTGCCTTTTGCCTGGGTGACCAGACCGGCGAAGGCTTTGCCGCGTAACTGCCTTCGAACTCGTCGGCTGTGTTCGGTTGCTGAGGCCGTCGACCCTGATTCGAAGGCAAGATCGTTTGAAATCAGTTAAATCGACTGCACTCTTACGGGATGGATAGAATGATCGTCAGCGTTCGTTAGCCAGTTTCAACGACGCTGAGACCAGCCAGGCTTTAGTTAAACCGTTTCGTTGATACAATTGATGGCGCAGATAGCTGAACATCCCTATCTTTGGACGCCAAATAAATCGGGAGAATCTTCTTCAGTCTTCTCGCGGCACGTAAAGCGTCTGATGTCTTTCTGGGCCATATTCAGGCTTGCCCAAACGTGTTCATTCCCTGCTCGCTTTCTTCCGATAGTGGAATAAGAGGCAACTGGTACTGTCTGGTCGCGACGGGTGATAAAATCCGCACTATTTTCGGGCGATCTTAATCAAATCTAGCTAGTGTTTTTCAAATGTTTTTAAAATAAACATCGAAATAACCAGTTATTCAGGTTACTCCGCAACAGTGCAGTCGTTATATGAGGGTTGATTGAAGATATTTTTAATCGTTCAACTGTTTTGAGGGATGTTGGAATGGTGGAACTGAACTGCCCGTGATCAGGCAGATGCAACGATGTGTCTGGGGGTTGCGCCTCTCCGTTTTAGCTGGGTTGTGTCGATCCCTGGGTACAGTGCAGACCTCTCTGGAATTCGATGTTGTCAGTGGATCGACAGATCGTGATCCACGGGCTGATCGTCTGCAGTTCATTCCAGTCGACAGGCTCGCCCGGCGCTGTTGACGGTGAGGGGCGATCGGTCGGTTTGAACAATTTCTGATGGCGGCAACTGACCTGATTGACGCTGAAACTGCGCTCATTTCCGGTATTGATTGAATTTGTTTGTTGGTCTGGGTACGCAAAATATGCGTTGGTACTATGACTCGCACTGAATGACTACAGAAATTCTTCCTGCTTTCGGCTGGCTCGTTCAGTCTTGCTGAAATGCATCTGGGCTGATGTGACATCGCAACCCAACTCCGTGCTACGGTGGTGACGAGCATTGAACTGCTGTCAGCGTGTTGTTTGTCTGGAGATGACAGCGTGCGTCATGTCGTTCGCCTGCGGTGGGCTGGTCCCGAAATAGCTTCATCGGGTTGCAGGACACATGTGGGGCCGCAGTCGGGCATGGTTGCGGATGAATGGTCTGTCTGCTGATGTGATTCGCTCACCTGGCTTTTGCATGAATTTTCGGTGCTGTTCGCTGGGGCGCTGAGGATGGCGTTGCTCAAATGGGCGGTTTCATCGGTTACCGCGCTGCTAAGTGTTCTGTGGCGGGCTGGGTTTCGCTCTGGCACTGAGACGGCGCCTTTCGTGTGACCGGACCGACCGCGGGGATGATCACCTCGGCAAATACGGTGACTTTCGATTTCTGCTTTGTGTTCTTGCGCTCGGACAAAGTTTTCGACCGCCGCCAGACGCAGGGGTTATGACAGGCAATATTTGTCGTGTTGCGGGGAGGTTTTTCTTTTATCTCTGCGTGAACATTTCGGACTATTGATTGATGGTACGGCTATGTGTGATGAATGATGTGGAAAAAATCGATCCCCATATTCTTCGGACCAGATAAAGGGCATGCGTTCGTCTGCTAAATAACATGAAACGAAATATATTCCGGTACTAAGATGATGCGGAGACTGACCTGTTCTTGGGAACTGCGAGATTCTTCAACCGTCCGTTTTGAGCTGATTGCAAATGCGATGGGCGGTCAGCTTATCAGTTCCTGTAAGATGAAAGCAGAACGCTGGCACAGGCGGTTTTCCTTTGCGTTTGAAGAATGATGCTGAAACGCGATCGTGGTGGACCCGCTGTTTGTCGAACCTCGCTCGACCAACTGGTTCCGGGACTATAACAGATCGAAAGCAGACTGTTGTTACCTGATCAGATTTTCCATTCGCCACAACTGATTAACGAAACGTAATGACCATCAAGGTTTTGATGTATGTCGGTTGATTTTGGACGGTTCTTTCTGTTTATGAAAGCTGGTGCAGCAACTATGCTTTTATTGACCGTAGGCGCACGGAGCGGTAAGAAAGGGTGAAGACGTCGAGGTGGAAGTCGTCGGCCAGTTCGCTTCCGGTGGTGAAGCTGGTTTCGTGTTCGGTGATAAACTTCACGGGATTATCAATGTTTGCAAAGAAACGTTCAAACCAATTAAGTGAAGACAAACAGATCTGTGTTTGAGTTAACGCTCAGGCAGTTGTAATGGGTGGGATTTGATCACCAGTGTATTGTGACGCATTGGCGTCGGTGTTTTGCTGTTGTTGATCATGTTGTCTTCTGCAGGCGTTGGTGGTCGTGCGCTGACCGTGCGTTCTTTGATGGAAAGGTTCACGCCTGTCCGCTGGTCATTTTGCAAACCAGTATCGATGAGATGTTCGACTGGGTGATGCCGTACGGCCGGCGTTGCTGAATGATTTTGACTCGAGTGGTATGACAAACAAATCAGCGGTGAACTGAGCCCCCTCGGTCGTTCGTTTCATCGTTACCTGCTCGAAAGAATTTTACGATTTGCTCTTGCCGTTCGCCAGGACCCAAATGAACCTGATCTCCCGGAGTCCGGTTCTTTGACCGGGGGTTTTTCTGCCGCCGATGAAAATGTTCGGTGATGGTAACCTGTCACGTTTACTCAGTTTTGTTCGTTTTGTTGACAAGACCATCGTCTTGCGGCGTGAAGTCTGCGTTAGTCAGGCCGATTGAATACGGTGGTGCCCGACAATTGACGCGTTTCTTCAGGCGCGATTACCGGAAAGGTGCGCGATGATTTAAGTCGGTGTTTTGCTGGCTCGCACTGGGCCACTAATCTCGTTCTGTTGCATCGTCGGTTAACTCTGTCGGGAAGGGTGTCACTCCGGAAACCGTTGGTTCGATCCGTCGGCGGAACTGAAATTTTCGGCGGACAACGGCGACCGCCGGTCCATGCTGTGGATGGACGTTCGTCGAGATCATTGCAGAGGTTCTTCAGTTTTCTGGTCGGTTTTACAGACCGACGCCGAAACGCGCATCGCAGATCTGGCTGTTTTGACTCGCTGTCGGGAGATTCTTGAGAACTCGTCGCAATGTTCTTCTTAAAATCTGATCTGGCTCGACACACGGAGACTATCAAAAAAATCGAGAAAAATCGGTATCGAGGAATCAGATGATTGAACGTTCAATAATCTTGCGTTCTTTGAGGGATCTATTGGGCATCAGATGACTGATTTTTTTCGCCCATATTCTTCCGTGATCGTTGTTCTGTTCTTTTGGGGCTCGGTTTGTTACTTCAAAACCATTACGTGATTGAGGAAGATCGGCAATGGGAGAGCCATCGGCTATGCGTCTTTCAAAATGGAGATGCAGATTCGCTTTCTCAGGCGTCGGTTGAGGCACTGGGCAGCCAGTCGTTTGAAATTGACCAGTTTGACGAGCAGTTGGTGTGTGGTCTTTGGTGCTGTTCGCTGTTTGGAATCGATGAGAGGAATGGAACCGTTGATTGTGTGGAGCCCGTCGAATGTTTATGGGGAGCGGCTGAGGCTGCAGATATGTTTGATCTGTGATTTTGGTGACGATCGACCTCGGATATTGACATCATCCCAGGTCGATTTTTTAAGATCAGGCGATGAAACGAACCTGACTCTCTTATAACATTGCAGCCGTGTTCCTCGGTTAAATCTCATTATCGTCTCGCAAGGCAAAAAAAAAATCGACACTGGGCTGACGCTGGTTATTAAAGTTGATTATGTGTTCGATTTTAAAGTTTGTGCGTTGATTGATGACAGCCGCGCCTCTCGGAGACCCCAGGGTACGTCGGGCGGCTGGTGTGTGAACGAGGCCTGTAAATTACAAATACTGTTTTCGGTTCACCACGCGGCTACACCGCACACTGTGGGATGTATTTCTTAACTGAGCCCTGGTTGAGGATGCAACTCTCAGCAACTGACCCCAGCAAGATTGGCATATTTCACCGGCATGCGTACTGGCTTTCTCTTCTTTGAATGATGTGCGGGCCTGACAACGACGGATATGCCTGCGTCGCTGGTGGTAAGACAAACTCACGTTCGGTGAAATAATTTCGGTGGCTAAACGTTCGTCACGTTCGGAAATGTAAAAGTATGAGAACTTTTAACATTCAAACTGCTTTCACCTAAATGACCGTGCTATCATTTTGTATATATTATCT
>BNJS01001799.1_pt1 | contig 68870 bp, 82 predicted proteins | sample 8540461 | NCBI WGS metagenome assembly BNJS01 (sample SAMD00202454, study PRJDB9452) | human saliva metagenome | isolation source: human saliva | place: Japan
CGGTGTGCGGCACGGATTCGTTGACATTAACGCTGGTAACAGTGAAAGCCATGGAGCTTCAGTGTACTTGCTGATGAGTGATCAGAGAGGGAGTATACATGTCTTCATTGAAATCCTGCTCTACCCGGTGGAGGTCACCGTTAATTTCGGGCTAGCTTTGCCGGGCGCAGATCCTTCTACCCAAGGGTGCCATGCTGTTGTCATGCACGAACCCATGATGTCACCGTCGACGCGGATGCGATACCGGCCATCCATAAACTGGACCATCATCAGCTGGCGGCCACGTGCATCTGCGGCTCGGACCTGTGGCCTTACACCGCGGCTTTGAGCGGTCCACGAGCAGCGCATGGGACATGGTACGTCGGAACGGTCGTCGGGGTGGGCAGGAGCCGTCACAACCGTGAAGCCAGAACTTCGTCGTCGGGTCATGTATTTCCTGCGGCGAGTGCGAGATCTGCCGCGCGGCTACCCTCTCGCTGTGTGACCGCCTCCGCGCGAGGCGACACTACGTCAGCACCACCCGCGCCGGCGGTGCCAAGCCGAATACTTGCGCGTGGCCCTCGCCGGATGGCACTCTGGTGAGGAACCCCGCGATGCCCACGGAGAACTTCCTCCTCCTTGCCTCGACGTCCTTGGCACCCGGCTGGTTCGCCGCTGACGAGGCAGGGGCAGCTCCAGGAAGACGATCGTCGTCGTGGGTGACGGGGCCGTGGGCCTGGGCGCAGTGTTGGCGCCAAGCAGCTGGGCGCCTCGCGCATCATTGCGATGTCGCCACGCGGGTCATAGAGCTTCGTGATTCGGCGCGACGGACATCGTCGAAGAGCGCGGCGAGGAAGGTGTGTGCCGGGTCAAAGGGAAATGACTGGCGGTCGGGTGCGAACGGCGGCGTTGTCGAGGCGGTGGGCAATGGGGCGGCTTTCGATCAGGCGTAAACGCGCGAACCTCCTGTCGCATGGGGTTGTGCGGTGTTTCCGCTGGACGACGCATGTTTAATGCCGAAAAAGTCCCACATGTTCGGCGGTCCCGCTTTGCGTGCGTGGTGTACCTGCCGGCAATGATTGATCTGATCGCGGATCGTGGCGCTGGCTCTTGACCTGGTTCTGCCTCTTGAGCAGGCAGCCGAGGCTACGCTTGCCGCCATGGACAGTTGCCGCTGAGGTCATATTGACGCCAGGTCAACAGGCCTGTTCTGGCGTCTTGATGCCCTGTCTTCATGAAGGCAGAATTTTATATGTCGAATCGGTAACTGACCCTCAGGAATCACACTCACAGTCGAGGTGCTGCGCTGGGCGGAGGCGAAAATGCCTGCCGAGATACTGCGGAAAAAGTATTGGCGAGCGGCCACGAACACACGCATTCCCATAGTCGCGATCATTCCGCACGGACTGCTGCTTCTCGCAAAAGGCTGCGATCGCGACCCAGCAATCCTGGCGACGGTTTCAGGTGGAAGCTTATTTGCCGCTGCGTCTTCCTTGTCTCTAGCAGCCGATGCCGGACGCTGGCGGTCGACTCACCGGACTGATTATCGCATTCATTGCTGCGGGCAGCCATGCGCCCTCGTGATAATCGCAGGACATGGGGATGGGCGCGTTCGGAAGTTCTTGCTGCAGCAAGCGAGCATGTTAGTCATCATCGGTCTTTTGGTTGCGATCGAGGCATTCAGCGCCGTCTCCCGTTGGTCCGTGCAACGCCCATGCTGGTTGGTGCGGGATTGAGTCGCAAATGCTCTCTCTCATGGTGCTCATTGGCGGGCGTGCGGCATCCGCTCAATATGCGCGCAGCCAACCATTCTTGGTAACCAAACGACGCTATAGGGTCTTTTGCGGTCATCGTACTGCAACTGTTGAATTGATCGGCGATTGAGTCGCGGATGCCCCTAGCCTCAATTTTCATCGCATAATAGCCCCGCGCGCCGCTGTTGTTGCTTCGAACCTGCGGATTTTGATGGAAGAAGCCGCCGCAGAGATTGATCGACAGGTCGGTAGCGCATACTGATTCCCTTAGTCGAGGATGTCCACGATCTTCGTCAGTTCGGTGGCTTCAAACCTGGTATGATTTTGCCACATGAGGTTCCGAGGCGGTTTACCGCCGGTCCGGCGAGACAGATTATCCACTCTCTGAACGAGTGCGCGTACCCATTTCCCGGTCGAGTGCCCATTCGACGCTTCAGTTGAATCAAGATTCCGCACGCGCAACGCAGACTTCTCCGACACTGAACGGCACTTCCTTTCCAGAGGGACGTACGCCGTCTATGGTTAATAGATAAGCCTTTAGGCAAGGCGGCAGACGCATGCACTGCCTCGGCAATGACGACGACCACTACTGAAGCTGCGAGCTACCCCTCTAGCGATTCGCGCGGTAGAACTCGATGAGCGCGCGCGCGGGTGGAGATCCTGCTCGGCCAAAACGGCTCTGGTCACCCTCGATTGCGGGGAGGATCTCTGCTTGGCAGAGAACCTTGAAGTTCCACGCCCCACTGGTTGAGTCAAGGCCCCACACAGCATTAAACGAGAGTGATGTGCTCGTAAGGGCGATATGGGCTGACCGAGGACAGCGAAGTCAGCGCAGGCGCCATAATCGAGGTCGTCGGACGGTTTTCCGGTGGCTCAGGCCGACACATCTTCTGCGGTTCTTTCGGCGCGAACCTCTTCTCCAGTCTTACCGAAAGCGAGTGCCTTAGTCTGTGCGAAGAAGTTCGACAGAATAGCTCGTGCATATCGGCCCTCGCCGTCACGGATGGGCCAGGTCGGGCGGGCAAAGCGATGAAGTCTGCCGGAACCATACGGGTTCCCTGGTGGATCAGCTGGTGGGGCATGCTGACCGTTGGTGCCAGTTCTCCCAGAAAAGCCCTCACACCGGTGTCGTAGAGACCGGAGATCATCACCCGGCGAACGGACTTACCGTTGGGCTCCATGGTGAGCTGCTGGAGGTGAGCCGGAAACAGGGTGGTACTGCGAATACGGAGCACTGCGTGGGTATCAACGCCAAGAGTTCCAGTACCCAGACGTTGAGAAGGCCACATATGATCAGCGGGGTTTTTCCTTCGGCGCTGCGAGGCAAAAGTGCTTTGATCGATCGCGCATTCCACCAAGGAATTCTTCAAGTGCTCAGGGCCGATGGGTGCCAGCGAGGTACCGATGCGGAATCTACCGGTAGCGTCCGCCACCCAGCTCAGGTCAAACATTCGCCAGGTCGATACCGAATTCATAGCCTTGTCCAGTGCCGTTGAGACGCGAAGTGCTTGAGATTGCGTGTCTCCTGCTCGGGGTCATCGCCGATGACACTCTCTTTTCTGCAGCGACTTCAGAACCAGTCGCGCACGGCGTGTGTGCGGTGGTGATGGTTTTGGTGATAAAGGTCTTCAAGCGACGATGACCGTGGACAGGTCCAGATCATGGTGGTCTCCCCGTCAGTCGGATCAATATTGGAGATGAAACAGCACTCAAGCCTCTTGGACGTATGAAAGCAAACTTCCGTAGGCCATGACAGGACCCAGATCAAACCACCAATTCCACGTTGTGTACAGTCTTCACGGGCTTGCGGTGACTGCTTATTCACCCGAGCGAACGCGGTTTTGCGAAGATAGTGATTCAAGCTGAACATCGAAAACAGCATTACGTCCATCGACGATGAGCTCCTCGCCCGCCGCGCGGCTGAAGTGCCGATATTGGAGAAGACGGACGGGTTTTCAGACCGCGTTATTCGCGATCGCCTCGCAGCATCGCATCACGAAGAGCAAACTTACCTCGGTTTGATCGGCCAGTGCAAACGTCAAAGATAGCGTCATCGGTCGGGATTCTTGGACGATCCAACATGCAGGTCCTGCCGCGTCAGCGTCCGCTTTTGGGCGCCGCGGATCATCCGTCTGGGAACCATGCGCGAGTCGAGGGTTAAAGACGCCTCCGCGATGTTCGTCCCAGTTCTGCCAAACGAGTCGTCGTCAGGTCGATTGCGCTCATCGTGCACATTCTCCTGATATCGTCAGTTCCAGTGAGCGCTCGATGGCAAACGCCTCAGCCTGAATAACGGTCACTGGCTGGCGGTTCACGCGGCGTTTCGACACCGATGCAGCGAGAATCCGGACGAAGATCGCGCTGCATTGGACTGGAAAGGCGCCGGTTTGCAAAGTCGGGTCATCGACGTGCGCTCTAGCTGGACGCACCTGTTGCATTCGCATATCGCCTACCGTGGAACGGCTTATGCTCGCCCGTCGGCAAACTGGTCTGCGCATTCGCTGTGTGCAGCATTGACTGGGCGAGTCGCGAGAAGGCGATCATAGGAGTTGGGTTCCGCCCGCTGGAGATGGCCCAGCGCGGAGGAACGCACATCTAGAGACCTCCACTTTCGGCCTCGAAAACGTTGGCGAGAATTCGCGGTTGTAGTGCGCATCAGCCTCTTCGTTGAACAACGACAGGAAAAAAGTCGACACCCGTTTTCGAAGGTCTGGTGCATGCGATGCGCGTCCTGATCGTTTCAGCCAGAGTCGTGTTTTCTTCATTCAAGTAGGCGTATTCCGCGCCCGAGGCGATGCCTGCATGGTCAGGTATCCGCAGCGGCGTCCCAGGAGTTCACTACGAGCACCGCCCGAGGTCACGACCGCGCTTGATCCGATCGAGCGCCCACGCGTTGTTGAGCGCGGTATCGGTACCAGCTGCCAGTTCCGCACCGGAAGGTTGGTATCGATCGAGGCGGAACCAGAACGATCGGGATGCGGAACGCCGGGTAGCGATCCAATTCAGTCGTCATTTCTTAACGGCAGGTGAAGCGTTCAAACCGCCAACCACCAGAGCGCATGTCCGATCTCGATTGCGCTCGACGCACGCAGTGCGTAGTACTCGTTGACGGGGGAATTGGGCGACGAGTGCCCAGTTCAGCACCACCTTGACGACCCACGCTTCAACGTCTTCCACGTCAATTCGCGAACTTGGTTACTCTGCCAAGCCGCCGCCAGACCGTCAACGCCGAGCATCGTCAGCCTTGGCGATGCCGAGCCTGACCGCCTGCACGTGCCGCGGTGTTCATGCCCGCGCGAGGCCTCGGCGTGCAGAATGGCGACGCGCGCCGCGCTTTCCTTCGAGTTATCCGCAAGATGAGGAGGCGTCGCCAGAAGCTGGTTGATCCCACCATCAGGTAAAGGAACGACCGCCCGAGCAGCCTGAGCGGACTGGAAATCTCCGGACTTGATGAGGTCTTTAACGCCGCGGTTTCATGAACCCGCTTCTCATGAGAGGAATGCAGGTCAGCGGTTGTGCCGCACGCCCAGAATCGAGGCAGACATCGGGATCTGCGGGATCGGGATCTCTTGAACTGCGGCGCAGCTAAAGCAGGAGTCGACATCCAGCGGTCAGCAGACCGAGGGGTACCGCCTCGTTGGACGTGGCCCCAAGATGGTGGATTCGCGCGTCTTCGTGGTACGTTCATGAAAGCATCAGCGTGTCTTGAAGGTAATGGGGGTTCCGCGCGATCCAGTGCTCCTTCAGCAACGATGATCGATTCACGTCGACCTGCCGCGCGCGCTTCCTTGAGCAGATTGACCATCTCGTCTTCCAGCCGTCACGAGCTGGGTCTTCGGGGTGAAGACATAGTCTGCGCTGCCTGCGACTGCAGACATCAGGGAAGGTAAACCCACGGTGACGTCCCATGACCTCGACAATGAAAGTACGCTGGTGCGAGGCCGCGGTTGAAGAAATCTGGTCGAGTGCGTCAACGATTCGGTGCAGTGCAGTGTCCGCGCCGATCGTCATATCGGTACCGACCATGTCGTTGTCGATGGAACCAACCAGCCCGACGATGTGGCAGAGGCGTTCGTGGGCTTTCGCCTGTTCGGCGCTGATCAGCCTCGTTGACCAGCTCGCTGGTGTTGGGCCCATTCGTACGGAATTCTTCGGTTCCCGACAGTGATCCGTCGCCACCAATGACGACGAGGCGGTCGATCCCCTGTTCGATCAGGTGCAGTGCCGCTGCGTGACGCCCTTCGTACTCGCGAAATTCTGGACAACGAGCGGTACCAGTACCGTTCCACTTCGCGCGAGGATTCCCCGAGGCGTCGGTCCGTCATGTGAATACTATCGCCGCTTTCACTGCGCCCGACCAGCCGTCGAAGGGACCGCAGGGGCGAGCGCCTCGGGCAGAAGGTTCGGACGACTGCGCGAACCGCGGCGTTCATTCCTGCGATCCCCACCAGAGGTGAGGACACCGATCTTTATCGGTTCTGACGTGCTATCGATGGCGACTTGCTCCACGAGTCATGCCCCATTCCCTGATGATCAACAGCAACGGCGTGCATTAAGTCTGTTGCTTAATGCGCCGTTTCATCCTTAAATTCGCGGTGAAGATTGTTTCCGAACGCCCACTCTCGCGTAATGGTTGTCCCCGTTCAGGGGAGCAGACTCCGCGAGCTCTTCGGGGCTCACAACACCCTGACAGAAACCTTGTGCGGGTATCTCATTCCATCGAGCAAGTTCATGGTGTGCTCAGAATCGCCTTCGGGCCCCAACTTCTGCCGCCGGTGACGCGATCCATGATGATCGCGATCGCACCGTCGCCGGTCGCTCGTTTGCAGTTCCCGAACGAGTCAAGCGCAATGGGTGGCAATCATCAGAGCAACTGCAGAGATCATCAAAGCCTGCATCGACTGCAAGATACCGGTGGCGGCCGGCAGCTGCACCGCCGAGGACACCCGGAGCAGCTACCATGTGATACCTGAGCATGAAGATAAATCCGACCCACTGCGCAGTGGTCACGGTCATACCCTGGGTGTAAACGATCGCGAAGGCAAAGGCAAAGATCTTCGAGGTCGAACCTGCGAGGTGGATCGTTGCGCACAGAGGAATGGTGAAAGAGGAAACGGCATCGGACACGCCATTCTTACGGGTCTGTCGCAAGGTGACGGGAATCGTCGCTGCCGAAGAGGAAGTTCCCAAGGCGGTCAGGTACGCCGGAAGCATGGTGAAGAGAGCCTTGAAGGGGTTGACGCGTCCAATGGCGCCAGCAACGAAGTACTGGGTCAGCAGAATGACAACTTCAAGGATGAGCACGATCACGACGACGCGGATGAGCGTGCGCATGATGTGCACTGCTTCACCGGTGTAGGTCAGGTTCAAGAAAATACCGAAGATGTGCAGGGGAAGCAGAGGAACGATGATGTTCTCGATCAAGCGGGTGATGATCGCACGGAACTCAATGAAGCCCTTGCGCAGAACGCCCCGGGGCACCAAGGACAGCCCAATTCCAACGACGAAGGACAGCAAGAGTGCGGTCATCACACCAACGACCGGAGGCATTTCGATGGTGAAGTAGGTCTTGAGGACTTCCTTCGGAGTTTCTACCTGAGTCAGCTGCCCAACAAGAACCTTCGGGAAGAAGTATGCGCATACACCGTAGGTCAAGAAGCCTGCGAACATCGTCGAGGCGTAGGCGAGCGCTGCGGTAAGCCCCAGCCAGTGGCCGGCTCCCTTACCGAGGTCCGCGATTGCAGGGGTCACTAGGCCGATGATGATCAGCGGAATAGAGAAGGACAAGAACTGCCCGAAAATAGTAGAGAAAGTGACGAACACATTGCCCAGACCGGAGGGCATAATGTGGGATCCACCAACGGTGACGGAGCCGAGGACCAAAGCCAAAACAATAGCCGCCAGCACCCATAAAAGGATGCCGCTTTGTTCGAGGAACTTTCTCATTGCATAAACCTCTTGTGATTGATTACGGACTTGGCAAAGAGTCTCAGGTTTTAGAACAAGAAGTCAGCAATGCCACAATATGAAACAAATGTTTACTGGGTCACATTAGCCGAGGCCGAGGGTTGCGGTGTAGGGGGAGAAGTACCAGATAAGCGCTCCAAGAACGACATAGAGCCCAACATCGGCCCACCGACGGCGCGAAGCGAACCATGGGCGACCAGGCCACTGCCCGCATTGCCGCCATGACGAACATGGTCACCACCAGGAGAAGAACCGCTTTATGAGGATGATTCATCACCGCAAGAACAGCCATCGCCATGCAGGAGAGGACAACAAAAGCAACGCTCGCTGAGCGTCGCAATTCCGCCTGTCGATCCTGAGTTCCTCTTCCGCTAGCTCACAGCCTATCGCGTCAACGGGGATGAGCGCGACGCACTCAACACGGGAGGACTACCATGGTCTCGTTGGCTTCCTTGGTTTTCAACCAATCAGCCCCGCTAGTAGACCCAACACACAAGGAGCATCCGTGAGCGCCCGTTTTATCGTCATTGCCGCACAGGCAGAAGCCGCCTCATAGGTCAGTGACGACTTCGCCAAGCTTGTCCCCTCTTCAACGCTGGCACGGGTGAGCGCCGGTGGCACCTCGACAATCGAGGCCATCACCTCCAACCCCGAGCAAGCCCTCCCCCGCGTCGTGGAAGATATCCGCTCTCACACAGAAGACGTCGTCCTCATTGATGCACTCCCCGAGGGCTCCGTGTCGACTTTTGACACCTTGGGCTGGAACCTCGACGTCGCTGCTTCAACCAATGCGCGCGTGATCGCCGCTTTTGACACCGAAGGCGCATCGCCCGAGCTCGTGCAGCGCGAGATTGAGGTTCTTGAGCGCCGCGCACGCCAGCATGCAACCCGCCTCGCAGCGGTTGCTCTCCCGCAACCATGGCCTCGCACGTTCGAGACGGAACTACCCATTCTGAGACTACCTTTCAGCGCACGAGACTCTGGAAGCGGCCTCCCGCGCTTGAGCACCGCAGGTCGTCACGCCCTCCCTGTCTTTCCAGGCAGACCTCATCGAGGCGCGCCGCTCCAGCCGCAAGCGCATCGTCTTGCCCGAACCCGAAGATGATCGCGTCCTGCGCGCAGCCGCAATCGTTCTTGAGCGCGGAATTGCCGACCTCGTATTGCTCGGCGATGCTCAGGCAATCAACGCACGTGCAGCGGAACTTGGCTTGGATGTTTCGGCAGCTACCGTCGTTCCGTCGATGAGCCCCGCATGCGCACGTGCGCTACGCCGAGGAAATTCGCACGTCTGCGCGCCAAGAAGGGCGTAACGTGAGGCAGGCTCGCGATAAGGTTCGCGACGTTTCCTACTTCGGCACGATGATGGTCCACATGGGCGACGCCGACGGCATGGTGTCAGGCGCCATCCACACCACCGCTCACACCATCGTTCCTTCCTTCCAGATCATTAAGACCGCCCCCGGCGTCTCGATCGTTTCTTCGGTCTTCCTCATGCTGCTGAAAGATCGCGTGTGGGCATTCGGCGACTGCGCCGTCAACCCGAACCCGACCCCCGAGCAGCTCGCTGATATCGCAATCTCTTCGGCCGCGACCGCGCGCAGTTCGACCTCGATCCGAAGGTTGCCATGCTCTCCCTACTCACCGGGACCTCCGGTTCAGGCGTGGACGTGGACTGCGGTTGTCGAGGCCACCCGCCTTGCCCGCGAGAAGGCTCCCGAGCTGGCGGCGAGGGACCGATCAATTCGACGCTTCCGTTGACGAGGGCCGTCGCCTCGGTCAAGCTGCCCGACTCCCCCGTCGCCGGCCACGCGAACGTCTTCATCTTCCCCTCGCTCAACGCCGGAAATATTGGATACAAGGCCGTTCAGCGTTCTTCCGGAGCCGTTGCGATTGGCGCGGTTCTGCAGGGACCAACAGCCCGTGAACGATCTCTCACGCGGTGCGTTGGTTGAAGACATTGTCAATACCGTCGCCTTGACAGCCGTTCAGGCACAGGGCTAACAGATTTCGGGGGTGTGGGGACAATCCCACACCCCCGAATCACGTCCGCGTAATAGACGCGAGTAAAATTCAGTTAACTGCCCATAACAATCCGGGCGGACGGCCTCCGGCTTCGTCGAGTTGCCTAGGGTCGTCAGCACTCCCAAGGAAGGTATGTCGTGACCGACACCGTTCTCGTTATTAACTCTGGTTCTTCCTCCATCAAATACCAGCTTGTCAACCCCGATAATGGTGACGCAATCGCCAAGGGCCTCGTTGAGCGCATCGGCGAATCTGAGGGCCACATCCAGCACAAGTACGGCGAGAAGGTCGTCGATGTGAACGAACCTAGTGCCGACCACGAAGTTGGCATGCGCGAAGTTCTGCGCCTCTTTGATGAGGTCGGCCCTTCTCTTGCCGAGGCCAACATTGTTGCCGTTGGTCACCGCATCGTTCAGGGCGGTAAGTACTTCGACGGACCGGCACTGATCACCGACGAGGTCCGCGACCTCATCGATGAGCTGTGCGCCTTGGCTCCCCTGCATAACCCCGCACACCTCAAGGGCAGCGATGTTGCCCGCGAGCTCATGCCTGACACCCCTCACGTGGCAGTCTTCGATACCGCTTTCTTCCAGCGTCTTCCCGAAGAGACCGCAACCTATGCTCTCAAGCAGGAAGTCGCTGAAAAGTACGCTGTGCGCCGCTACGGCGCTCACGGCACTTCTCACCAGTACGTCTCCGGTCAGGTTGCTCGCCTCATGGGTAACGATGCTCTGCGTCAGATCGTCCTTCACCTGGGTCATGGCGCATCGGTGTCTGCGGTCAAGGCCGGCCGTCCGATCGATACCTCGATGGGCCTGACCCTCTTGAGGGTTTGGCCGCGGGAACCCGCACCGGCGACATCGACCCCGCCGTCGTTTCCACCTGCAGCGTCAGACCGGCTGGAGCGCCGACGAAGTTGACGATCTCTTCAACAAGCAATCAGGTCTCAAGGGCTTGACCGGAGAGAATGACATGCGCGCCGTTCGCCACATGGTCGATTCCGAGGACCCCGAAGTCGCACGCCGCGCACGCCTCGCCTTGGACATCTACGTCACCCGCATCATCAAGTACATCGGCTCCTACACTGCTGAGCTCAGTGGCCTGGATGTCCATTACTCACCGCTGGCATTGGCGAGAACGATGCGGATCTTCGCCGCGAGGTCTGCGAGCGTCTCCTCCCCTCTGGTGTGCGCATCGACGATGAGGTGAACAACCAGCGTTTCTCGGCCGCAACGACCATTTCGACCGACGATTCCTCTGTATACTGTCATGGTTGTTCCCACGAACGAAGAACTTGCGATCGCCCGTCAGGCTCTCACTCTGATCTGACGCGACTTTTCATCGCAATACGAGGCCGGGGCTGCCGCACCCCGGCCTCGGCGTATTCTTGAAGGCATCGAACGACAAAGGAGTTACGGTGTCCACTGAGTATTTCAACCCTTACGAATTGGATTCGCACCTCTCCTTCAACAGTATTTTTCGGTGGGGCTGGCGTCTCCACGGAGTCAGGCATTCCCGACTTTCGCGGCGCGAACGGCTTCTACTTCCAAGAGCGCACAATCCCCTTGGAGCAGGTCCTCAGTATCGATTTCTTTTCGGTTCACCCCGAGGCCTATTGGGAGTGGTTCCGCGAGGTACACAAGCCGGTAGAACCCAACGGCGCCCACCGCGCACTTGCCACGCTCGAGGCAGATGGGCTTCTCGAGTGCGTCATTACCCAAAATATCGACGGTCTTCACCAGCGCGCCGGCTCACGCACAGTCTGGGAGCTTCACGGAAATTGGGAGCACCTTCTGTGCACCGCTTGCGGCGCTGGCTATTCGCTTCCTTCCATTCCCGATGCCCTGGAAGAGCTAGTCCCAACCTGCCGTCGCTGCCACGGACAGCTCCGTCCTGATATCGTCATGTACGGCGAGGCACTGAACGAGGACGTCATCAGTGGCGCCGTGCAGGCAATCTCGCACGCCGATCTCTTAATCGTGGCTGGAACATCTCTGGTCGTCTATCCCGCTGCGGGATTACTTAACTATTTCTCGGGTTCACACCTGGTCTTGATGAACTCGACGCCAACGAACGCTGACGCTGACGCAGACCTCATCATCCGCGACCCCGTTGCTCACTCTTTTGAACAGATCATGAACGAACTGAAGTAGACACACAGCCAGCTACGACCTCGAGAAGGCGCAAGCCGCCCAAGTAGGCGACAATAGCCCTAGCGCGACTCAGGGAGGAAAGCCATGAACTTCCATTCCCTTTACGACCAGGGCTTCGCACGCGTGGCGGCAGTGACGCTCCCCGTTCATCCCGCACAGCCACTGGCCAATGCCGAAGAAATCATTGCAGCCGCGCGAAGCTGCGATGAACGCGGCGTCTCGATCGCGCTCTTCCCTGAGTTGTGCGTTTCAGGGTCATGCAATCGATGATCTTCTCCTTCAAGACGTTCTTCTTGATGAGGTCGAGCGCGCGCTGACCACCATCATTGCTGCCAGCGCGGATCTTCTCCCCCTGATCGTCGTCGGCGCGCCACTACGCAAGGGAGCAGCCCTCTACAATTGCGCGGTTACAATCCACCGAGGCCGCGCACTTGCCGTCATCCCGAAGTCCTATCTTCCAAACTACCGTGAGTTCTACGAAAAGCGTCATTTCGTGACTCCGCGGAGCTTTGATAACGATCTTCTTCAGGCTCCGTGGGCCCCAACAGAGCCCTACACGGGGGACGCTCCCCTATTGCCTTTTGGCTCCGTCACAATCGACGTGACCGACATCCCGGGGTTGTGTGTGGGTATTGAGGTCTGCGAAGACATGTGGGTTCCCGTCACTCCCGCATCTCTCCTTGCGCTCGCAGGCGCAACCGTCCTGCTCAACCTGAGCGCCTCCCCCATCACCGTCGGACGAGGCGATGAACGCAAGCTCCTCGCACAGTCGACCTCCGCGCGCTGCGCATGCGCCTACGTCTACACCGCAGCCGGCCCGGGTGAGTCAACGACCGACCTTGCGTGGGACGGGCAGACCCTGATCTACGAGGCCGGCCAGCTTCTTGCCGCCGGGCAGCGTTTCGCCTCGGGAACCCAGATCACCATTGCGGACGTCGATGTCGAGCATCTGCGCACCGAGCGCACGCGTCAGAATTCTTTCACCGACAACGCTCAAAAGATGCTTGAGGGCCTCTCGATTCCACGCCCCTACAGCATTGCCATTGAGATGAACCCGCCGCGAACGGATCTGGGTTTGGAACGCGAGGTCGATCGCTTCCCCTTCGTCCCCGACGACCCGAGCCAGCTGGAACAGGACTGTTGCAGAGGCCTACAACATCCAGGTTGCGGGGACTCGCGAAGCGTCTGAGTGCTATTGGACAGCCCAAGGTTGTCATTGGGGTTTCTGGTGGTTTGGATTCAACGCACGCGTTGATCGTTGCGGCTCGAGCAATGGACCTCTTGGGTCGTCCGCGTACAGATATTCTGGGCTACACGCTTCCCGGCTTTGCGACTTCCGCACGCACGAAGACCAATGCGATTGCGCTGTGCGAACGCTTGGGAGTCTCCTTCAAGGAAATCGATATCACCCCTGCGGCCAGGCAGATGCTGGCTGATATCGATCACCCCTACGCAGATGGTCACGACGATTATGACGTGACCTTCGAGAACGTTCAGGCAGGACTGCGCACGGACTATCTTTTCCGCCTCGCAAATCACCTGGGCGGTATTGTCTTGGGTACCGGTGATCTCTCAGAGCTTGCGCTGGGTTGGTGCACTTACGGTGTGGGCGACCAGATGAGCCACTACGCCGTCAATACCGGCGTCCCCAAGACGATGATCCAGCACTTGATTCGTTGGGTGGTTTCTTCTGGCCAGTTTTCCCCCGAAGTTGGCGAGATTTTGCTGTCGATTCTGGGAACCGAAATTTCTCCCGAGCTCGTCCCAGCAAAGCCCGGGCAGAAGATGCAGTCCACGCAGGACAAGATCGGCCCTTACAACCTGCAAGACTTCAACCTGTACTACGTGCTTCGACGCGGGGCTCGCCCGTCCAAGATTGCATTCTTAGCAGAGCACGCCTGGTCAGATGCTTCTCGCGGCAACTGGCCAGCTGGCTACCCCGAAGAGGACAAGGTTTCATACTCCTTGGACGAGATCGTGAAGTGGGAGCGTCTGTTTATCCGTCGTTATTTCACTCAGCAGTTCAAGCGCAGTGCACTCCCCAATGCACAGGTTATGGCTGGCGGGATCGCTCTCCCCGCGCGGGGACTGGCGTATGCCTTCGGATGTATCTGCCGAGGCGTGGCTGCGGGAGTTGGACGGCGCCGTCAGCGGCCTCGTCGACTGAATCTCTCACACGAAAGGGGCTGGGTTACTCACAAACCCAGCCCCGATCAACATTTTCTCGCTTTACTTCTTTGGTGATCGCTCACGTGAATCCAACATGAACAGCGCCATCTTGGAAGGCTCGAGCGCACGCACGGCGTGAGGCAGTCGCGTTCCAAAGTGGATCACATCTCCCGGGCGCAGAATCACTGTACGACCGTCGGCGGTGATTTCAGAGCGCCCTCGAGGGTCTGGAGGATCACGGGCATTGCCGCAGTGTGCTCACTCAGTAGTTCGTCGGTATCGAAGGAGAAAAAGAACCAGTCGCATTCCCTTCACAGTGCATAACCGTGCGAGAAACCGTTGCCCCCTCATTGACCTGAATCATGGACGCAATGTCTTGAACATCGGTCATGATCGGCACGGGGACCTCAAGATTGGTGTCGTCACTGAGCGTCATCGGTGTCTCCTTCCAGCGGCTTGTGGGCCACGATTGTCACCCCGCACATTGAATCTTGATAGGTGCGGAAAGTCTCTCTCATTCCTAGCACACGGGCGCGCAGCTCTCGATCCGAAAGAACATTTCGAATGATCCGCGGTGTCTGTACAAAGCCCTCGTCACGGACATATTGCGCGAGAAATCGAGTAGAGCCATCGGCGCGGTTTGAATCGTTTCAACCGTCAGGCCGCATTCTTCCAGTAGTTCCGCCCACTGTTCGCAGGTCAAAGGACGTGCGTTCACGTGAATAGCTCGTGCAAGGTCTTGACGAATCCGCGTGTGCAATTCTTCGTCGATATCATCGGGTTGGACGGCAAGCTCGTGGATCGCGTAGCGTCCTCCCGGTGCCAGCAGCCGCACGGCCTCGAAATGATCGCGCGTCTAGCTTTCTCTCCTGCATGGTGAGCATAGCCCTCACCCACAACAACGTCGGCACGACCCCGTCCAGCCGGTCTCCGCGCGTCCGCGTTCATAACTGTCCCCGCGCGGCGACCAACTCTGGCGACCTGTTTTTGCGGCAACGGGGTCTCCCTTTTCAATCCCCGTGTACGAGGCCGGGCGCGCGGCAAGAATTTCGTTGCGGTACGTCCAAGCCCAGGAGCGAACTCGACGACGCGTGCGCCGGTCAGGCGCGCATTGGACAGCATCTGAGAGGGTCAGTTCCAGGCCTCCGGGACGCAGAACGCGCTTTGCCGACGCGAGCGAGCACCCAGTGCCCGGGGCGTAGTGCCGGAGGCTGGGGAAACGTTGCGCTGACTGCGAAGGCGCTTCGTCACCGTGCACTGGCACTTTCCTCCTCACTCAAAGAGCTTTTGACCAACGTAGGTGTCGTTCTCACGCACTCCGGGGAACATGAGGTACACGCCTGAGGCCAAGTGCTGGAGGTACTCGGTCAGCTGATCGCTCTTCATCTTCGCCAAAACGGGGATAAAGCCCTCAGCGGGGTTACGCACATAGGCAACGAAGAAGAGGCCCGCGTCCAAGCGCCCCAAGTAGTCCACGCCCTCGAGATAGTTGTATCCGCGTCGCAGCATGCGCCGCCCCGAGTTGTTATTTGGGTTCATCATGGCGACGTGAGAGTCCGGGGCAATAGCCAAGCCGGAGGAACCGACAGTGGGGTTACCCTCTTGTCCTTCCTTCGCGAAATCAGGATTGGTGAATTCTTCGCCGCCCGACAGGGAGCGCTCCGTGGATCTTGTCGCGTTCGATGATCTGTTCTTGTTCAGCTGGGACCAGATCGTCCCAGACCTCCATCATCATCTTGATTTTTGCGAACGCACATGCAGGGAGCCTCCTGCAGCCCATGCACCCTGATCATCACCGGCTTGGATCCACAGGTGCTTATCAATTCGGCTTGAGTCTTCGGCCTTGATGTTGGATGTCTTCCATCCTTGAAGCCAAGATTACAGAGGCGTTTCCGGGACTTTGAGGTCGATGAGGTTCGCCCGTATCCCAGCTGCGTCCAGCGCATGGTCGCGCGACCAAATGCGATGCGCGTGAGGTTGTGAAGGGCGGATTCACCATGGGGTCTTCGGAACAGGCCTGGATGATGAGGTCTCCGCCGCCGCGCCCGGGGTCGAGCTTTTCTGCTGCCATGGGCGGGATCGCCGTCACGCAGAGACGGCGGGAAGTTTATCGCCAAGACCAGAGCGATCTCGCCCTCGTCGTCGATGAAGCAAGCGTTTTGCCAACCGAAGAGGTGATGAGTCAGGCCAGCGGGGCCAAGCCCATCGACTCACCGGTATCGGCCGGCGCCTTCGTCAGTGAAGTTGTGTAGTCCTTGACAGAGTTCGCCATGAGTCATGCGTTCAGCGGCCAAGGTCCAGTCTTGGAAGCTCAATGAGGTATCACGGTTCGTGGTCGACAAGTCAGAGCGTGCGTGTGCATCTGCTGCTGAGCGGGAGTGACGATTCCCTGCTGGTGGTCACCGCGGGAACTCGTGGGTCTTCTTCAGACATCGGAATCGATGCCATCACCCGCGTGGCGACCGAGGGCAAATCCGCCGCCACCGCCAGCCCAAGGGTGCGTGCACCGAGGGCCGGCTAATCCTAAAAATTGGCGCACGCGAAGTCCTTCTTTGGTGCCCTCGTGATCGGCATCGACCATATTTTCACTACTTTGTGATGCTGAGTCGACTGGGTCCTTGATGACAGACCGGATGGTGAAGTGATGCCGTCGGGCGTGGCGCGCTTCGGTGCGCCACGCCCAACAGTGTAACTAGTGCTTACTGGACAATTTCGCCGCCGTGAGCCATGCCGAGGGGCAAGCAGGCGCGTTGACCTTGATCGGAAGGGCGCACGACGGCTTCATCAATGCTGTCGTAGAGACGTAACGTCGCCGTCCTTGTGCTTATCGAGCTCGTGCAGAAGCTCGGTGAAGGCATCGGTGATCTTTCCTGCCAGCTTGGGGTCCTTTGCCTTCGCAAGATCTTCAACGTCACCGTAGGCAACCTTCGCGCCCTCGACGTTTGCGACGAAGTCATACAGATCAGTGTGAGAGAAGGCTTCTTCTTCGCCGGTGATCTTCGTGGTGGCAACCTCTTCAAGCGCGAGATTGCACCGTTGGAAATATCCGACAGAGAGATCTTGAAGTCGTTGGAGTAGACCAGATCGTAGAGCTTCTGAGTATCTTCGACCAGCTTGTCAGCCATTGCTGTGCGCTGTTCCTCGCTCAGCCCCTGGTAGCCATCGGGACGCCACAGGTCCTTTTCGATTGCGTGCCAGCCGGTGCATTCACCGTCGCGCCTTCTTCCTGCCAGTCAGCTTCGCGCTGGTCGGTGCGAGGTCAATGTCACCGAAGGCCTCGGCAGTGGGCTCAAACGTCTCGTAGTACTGCGCGGGCGGGGCGTATGCCTTGCGAGCCGAATCGAAGTCACCCTTCAGAGCTCGGCGAAGGACTTGTTTGCTCCAGGAGCTGACGGACTGATCGCGACGTATGCGGTGTAGTTGGTGACGGCGGCATCGATCTGTGCCTGCTCGTCCGAGCTGACCTCGACACGCTTGCGAGTCGGTCACGAGTGAACTCTCGCAGCAGCCAACCGCGCGCCAACCATGTTCTTCTTTGGCAGGCGGTGATATCGCCGGGCTGCAGGGTGACGGTATGTGTCGACCGAGGTTCCGGGGCCCCAGATTTTCGCGACTCTCCAACAATGCGGAGCTTGTCTGCGGCAAGAATTTCAAACTCGTTGCGGACGGTTCCGTTGCTGGTCAGCTTGAGGTGACGACGCCTGAAGAACGCTCGCGGCGAGACCGACACGTGTCATCGGTGATGGTCACGGTCACGGTGCGTCGCTTGCGCCAGCGCTTCGAAAGCCGAGGTGCTTGAGGGATTATTGGCGGCATGCGCTCAAACCCAGCGCAGAAACAGCCGCAACTCCAATGACGAGGCGCGTGCGGGAGGTTTTCATTGTTCTCCTTTAGGTGGGGTGTTTGGCGCCGACCATTCCGGAACGGACCAGGAAGAGCGGCAGAATGATGACGATGTAGAGCACCCAGCCGATGAGCTGGAGACTGTCAGAAGCATTGACGTTGAACATGCTTTCCAGAAGGGTCCACCACCACGAGGGAGGTGGTCAGCCACGAAGTGGACCAGGGTCACCCAGGGTATGCGGTGATGCTGCTAGATGATGCCCCATCCGGGAAGTACAGACGAGCTTCTGAAGGTCTCGATACCGTGAGGAAACGATTCCTCCGCAACGAAGATAAGAGAAGACCGGTGATATTAAGAAGTTGAAAGGTTAGTTCGAGCTGCGCCGCGTAGATGAGCCAGCCGATAACAACGGCGACGAAACAACCGGTGACTACCGAGTGGGGGCTGCGATCTTGCATTTTCAGCAGAGGATTTGATTGTTGCCCACACGAAGAGCGCGGTTTCAATGCCTTCTCGTGCAACTGCAATGAAGGCAATCCACGACTCCCACCTGAGCCAGATGCAAGTTGCGCTGCAGTCATCCTCACGAAGTTTGCGCGCAAATTGGCGGGAGTTTGAACTCGTCCACAGGATCATCCACGTCACCATGGCAGCGGCGACCAGTGAGAGCGTTCCGCCGAGGATTTCCTGCGCCTGGAATGACAGGGTGCAGGGACCCCAGGTCGCGATTGCGCCGAGGCTTAAAGGCGCAGCGCGGCAGTGACACCAAACCATACTTTGAGGCAGGTTTCGCGTCAACCCTTCACTCAAGTAGGGCCGCTACAACTCCGACAGTCAGGTACGGCTTTCAACGCCCTCTCTGAGGGCACCCAAAGAGAGTTCGCGAGAACATTCATCTCCCACCGAATGATTTACGACAACCATTCATAACCTAATTTACTGAACTTAGGATAACCTATAGTTACCTAAGTACGTCCCCTTTCGTTGTCTTTCTCACGCTGAACAGACGAAAGGCGGGTGTAGGCACTCAACCCAGAAGCCGCATCAGAAGGAGAACCCATGCGTCCCATCCACTGGATCATCGTCTTGATCGTTGTCCTCTGTTCTTTTGGCGCTCAAAAGCTCCCCGACTTGGCGCTCCATCGGCAAGAGCGCAAAATCCTCAAAGAGAAATGAACGACCTGTCTCAAGACTCCTCATCCGACCAGCGAGCAGACATCCATGTCTGAGCCTGCAAAACACAGATTCGTCGAAGTAATTCCCTTCTCAACGCGCATCATTTCGCTGCGAACCAATGACCAGGGCTGATTCTGACGCATATGTCTGGCCGACGCGCCACCTCCCTCGAGCTGCGCGCGCGGCTTCTGCCCAGTCTTGCAGGCATCCTCGTGGAGCAATCGCGCGTGGTCTCCTCACATCCGGCAACCACATGGCTCACGCGTCCACCTCCCCTCAGCCCGCCTCGGGAATCAACTTCCGCACGATCATCGGCCCCTTTTTCGACACACATCACCTTCTGCACTCTGGGCGGGCTTCATCCTGACAACTCCGTGGTGTGATCCAACTCTGGCTTCATCGCTGCTCGCTCACGCGCACGGAAAAACGACGCACCGCGCAGTCGCAATTCCCAGCGCGATTCTTTTTCCTTGCGGAGTCGCCTCGCGCTGTGGTTCCTCCCCACGCGGTCAGCCTTTACTTTCTGAGCTTCCCACAGGCACCCTCTGCGCTGCTGGATTTTTGATTCCTATATCAGCTTCGTCGTGATCCCAACTTTGGTGATCGGTGCATCTTTCCTTTTCCCCATGATCATCATCGGGATTCACACCCTTGGCTTGGCCTCGACTTCTCGAGATCTCTGCGCCGCTGGAGGTGACGGTCAGTCGGGTGCGACAGTTTTTGCGGCGTATGAATCCACTCCCCGACCTGTGGTCGATGATTCTTCAGATGTGCGCACTTCTTGCCCTGTATTTTTGGTGCGCTTAGAGTTGCTGGCTTCGCGATCTTCTTGCGGAGGCGTCGGAAGCGTAAAGCGCGAAGCTGCGCCATCGCCTGATCCGATTGGCTCCTCGACGAGGCCGACACCTCCAACCAGCGTCTACGCACTCCCGAGGACGTCCGCGCGGCCTCGCTCATCCCTTGGGGCCCTCAGAGACCACGAGGACCACCACAGCGATGATGATCGCTCTGGGTCCGCTTGATTCTATGAAGTCCATGTCGTCACCTCTTGACGTTAACGCCCCTGCGAGTCAGCAGCTGATGAGGTCAGGACCAGCCCCGCGCCCGCGAGTGGGATGACGATCATCGCGAAAAGCAACGAGGGTGTGCTGCTGCGTAAGATGACCGACAAAAGGGCGGGTGCGCAAAAGGAGGCGAGGCGCCCCAGCCAGGGAGACGACGTCAGTCCCGTGGCAGGGTCCCATCCCGCGAGATATCGTGGGCTGCGTTGTAGGCCAGAGGTACCGAGGCCGCGACATCCCAGTCCTGCGGCGGCAGAAACCACGAGAAGCGCGGGGAATGTGCCAGTGGCGAGATACGCCCATTTCCGATCAAAATGAGGGGTCCTCCCCAGAGCGGCACGGGGCATAACGGTGAACAACGAATCGGCGATAAAACGACGCACACGCATACGTTGTTAAAGAGAACGACATGGCGTGGAACCGAGCAGTCCCGACCGGCGTAGGCGATAGTCTCGCAGTGAGGCGTCGGCCACGAGGAGGCGCGTCTTCAATCAGCATGCCTGGAAATACACAGGATGACGAGCAGAGACAGGACGAGGACCGGATGCTACGAAACTGTCCGCACTCAGGAGGAATCATCAGCCTCATCTTCGTGTTGTTCTGTGGTCTGCACCGCGGAGAGTGAAGGCATCACCGGGAACCCCAAGTGCGATGCAGATGCATGAGGCGACGAGGCTGTGGATCAGAGAAATGTGGAAAAGTAGTGGTCAAGACGCCAAAAGAGACCCACCAACCGCAGCTCCAAGACCAGACGCACATCCCGTGGAAGCAGCATGATTGGCCGACCGTAGAGGCGCTGAGACGAAAATCCCCTGCATGTTCTGTGCAGCATCAACAGATTGAATCACTGCAGCCATTGGGGAGGAAACTCGAGGTCAAGAATGACGTAGAGAATCGTGGCAGACAGTTGGCGAGACACCTGCATGGGCGCGAAGGCGTTGAGGTGAGCCAATGAAGAGAACCCTGGGCCATTGAGCGATGGTCATGACGAGCAACCACGTACGCGAGGTTAAGCGGCGAACCCTCGGCGCGCAGCAGGAAAAGACCAGCGAGATTCCCTCCCAGGGATGAGAGCGCGATGGCGCTTTGCAACGCAGCAGGCACCCGGAGTGAAAGACCGAGGGCATCTTTCATTTCAGGGCGTAAAACCAGACTCGCCCGCAAGAGCGCGCGCCATTAGTGCAGAAAGGCGCAAAACTCGCAGCCTTGCGCCCTGCTGACGCACCGCGGGCCGAATCACACTAGCTCTGTCTGACCCACTATGCTCGCCGGCGATCGACAGAGCGCGTCGGCCTCTAGTGGACATGGCAATCACAAAAGATGCCGGGAGAAACCCATCGCACTGCAACAACCAATCCAGCTTTGTTCAGTGAGCTGGAGCCGCCAGGATGCGAAACCGTCCATCGCCCATCTAGGACCAAGTTCAGCATGTGCGCACATCGCGCATAGTCGAATTCAAGCTGACAGATGCTTGCAATCCGCGGAAATGAGTGCATCACTTTGGTTGGCGCTTGCCACCGCCGGCGACTAAGGAGATCACCAGCCACGACTTAGACGAGTTTCAGGCCTGCAGGTCAGCTGGGTGAAGAAGGACAGGACTCACCCGCTGCAGCCGTCCAGCAGTTCAGGGGCTGAGGAGCGGACGAGTGTACGCTGCTCCACAGGGCCTGCGCTGCGTGAGCAAGATCCGTCTTCGCAGGTTGGATCACTCTCCACTACTTTGCTGGCTGCACTCTCACGCTCTTGCGCTTTTCCTATCTTCGTATCCAGGCTAGACGGGTAGACAGAGAGACTGGCAGCTCTCCAGTAGGCACGGAGATTGTACATCCTAGTCAGCAGATGTAGAAGGAGGCACTCGTGAAATACTACCTGGAACATCCGATCCCACTTGGGCACCCGGTTGAGGTTGCTGTCGATCGCTATTGGGCGCACAAACGGAGCGTCTGTCTTCCACAGCTCTCGATATCGGTCGTAACGCACTTTCGTGTTGTGGATGCCTGCATGGTCTCGCGCTGCACTTTGGGTGAAGGCCGCTGCGCACTGCAACGCCGAACCCGGGCGGGCTCCCCCGAGGAGGATCGCAGACCCTGATCGCTCAGCGCCGCCGACGAGTGACTCGAGGGCAAGCCTGATGATCCCACTTCCCGCGCAGCTTCCAGCACCGGATCCGGCAATGCAGTCAGACATGCGAACGCTGGAACGAAGTCATCCAACCGCGCAACGAATCGGCTACAGTAGCGTGCGTCCTGGGTCAAGACTCAACGTTCTAACGACCCACGCGAACGCGCCCGGTCCTCGAATGATAACCTTTCACTGCAAATGCATACTTCGCTGCTGGGTCCAGGAAACCCAGGCTGATGCATCCGCGCGTTGAGCGGCTGCGTACACTTTGGATGATGCAAAGTCAAAGGACATGCGCGGATGCCGCCGCGAGTGGGACGCACCCACCCGGTGGACGCCACCCGCCCACATTACTCTTGGCCAGATTCTTTGCGGCTGGCTGTTATGCAAATTGATTTCGCCTCTCTGACGCAGTCGCTACGCGGATTCTCGCGCACGCGGGCTGGCGATACAGATGAGAACCACTGCAGTGAACGGGCCTTGACGCGCATCGCTCTCGCAAGCTCTTGCCGCAGAAAAGATCTGAGGAAACCGGCATTGAGTTCCGGCGAGGCGATAACCCTTGCTGAGCCGGCGCACTAGACTGCTACCGTTTTGGTCTCTGGCGCACCGTGTTCCGGCCGATGCGCCCATGAGAGATTATGCCAACGATGTGCTGCTGCACGCCTCGGCCCGCGCGATGGCATTGGCGGGAACTGATCATTCCGAGAATGGAGCTGGTCTCGCCCATCATGCCGCCCGGCAAGGCCAACCCGACCCGAGTGCGCGGAGGCCAGCAGCGACGCATGGTCGCTGACCTGTCTTTCGGCAACGACGCAGCCACGTGCGTATTCTGCGGCTCTCAGCAAACTTCCAGCCCAACGCTCTCGGCTTCCCGGTGGTGGCGTGGAACGTTCTGAGTCCATCCGACCGCTTGGCGATGCAAGTGCGTCTTCATTCGATATCCACTGCGCGCACGGCATCGAGCCTGCAACCATGGTGAGAAGATCCAGGCATCGCCCGGGAGACTCACCTGCAATGCTGGTGACCGCACGTGAGCCCGCCCATCGGTCGGACGCAGCCAAGGCTTTCAAAGATTGCGAAGAACGCACATCGCAAGGGCATTTCTCTGCGTGGAGTCCGCTCTTGAGCTGGGTCACACACAGTTGGGCTTTTCTATGATACACTGCAAGAGTTCGACGCGTGGGTTGTTTCCCGCCGACGCGGCGCAGCGCATGCGGATCCGGTGATCTGGGAGCGCCTCTGGCAGGACTACTGAGTGGTCCCCGGTCTGGATGTCGCGCTAGGCTGACCACTTTCACGCTCCTAAATCACTGACTGAGCATCACTATTTGCGCGCGTGGCTAAGGAGACTATCCAGCCGTAATGCATGCACACAGTCGCAGACGTCATCGGAAAATCGGCAAGCTGCTTGTACTGAGGCCCTCTACGATTTGGCGGAGTCGTGAGAAAGTCCTAATCCTCCGATCATCCCTGTACGATCGCCCTTTCTCGCCTGCAGTGTACTCCAGCACCAGCCCCCATGGTTCCTGCGTTGCGGGACTAGTAGCTGCAGTCTTCTTACCTTTGCAGCGATCTGCATCAGACCGCCTGAAGGCCCCTCATACCAACGAAATCTCTGCGGCGCATCTAGCCTCAGCTCTGAGATTCCTCACCAGCCCGCGATCATCAGTGCCCTGGTGATGGAGACACATGCCGCCTAGCTACATGACGCTTCTTCAATGGTTGTGGGGCGACCCTCGATGTGGTCGCCCCACACTCTGCCTTGACTTGCAGGAAAAGGCTTCGATGAGGATTAAACACGATAATGTATTCATGCGGTGCACCCAAAGAAATCCGTTGCACGCCACCTGGGTCTTCCTCTCGTGCGCTTCCCTCCACCGCCGCGCCAGCTCGAGCGACCATTTTCGCTCAATTTCTAAAGCAAGAAGTCAGATTCACTCCAAACTGGCACATCGCTGCATAATCGGCTGCTGCACGTAATGGGATCCAAGATCCGTTTCCACTAGGAGGAATAATGCTTCAAATCGATGCATGGCAAAGCGACTGTCGACACTCAATGGAACCGCATGGAGAGCATCCACCCATCTTAGCCCTGGTGGCGGCCTCCGCTCTCTCTTAGCTCGGCTTCGCACCTCCTCCTCCATGACAAACGCCATTACACCTGGCTCCACAGGAGCCAGTCGCTTCCTCCGCCACTGACTATTTGGGCTCTTACTGGCACTCACTGGAAGCATTCCTCAGGATAAGAAATAGCATCCAGCTCATGCAGTAATCTCGGATTTCACTTCAGTAGCAGCACCCCAGCATTCCTCCTAATCATCAGCTGGAACACTGTTGCGTGCACTCCATATGACCGCCGCTGATAGCTCTTATGCTTTCTCACCTCGAGTACGAAAACATTCTCTGGCCGAGGCTGCTTTGTCTCCTGAGCCTTCGCTGGATCTCTACGGCACTGGATCTGTGGAGGTCTCACGGATCTGCAGCCGCCTCAGCCCACTCTTCACAGGCTAAACCACCTCGACTGAGTCTGGGTGGCGAGCTTCAGACGTTCGCCACCCAGAAGCAACCTTATCTCAGCGCTGTATAGCTGACGACGACTTCCGCCTTTGCAGGTCCCTTCACTACTCCGAATAATACCCTGCTCGAGGGCCATGGCCTCTTAAAGCGCGCCGATGCTGGTAGCGTCGCATCCGCGCACGTGCCGCCGAGGCCGTACAGGAGAATTTCACTGGAAAGGTCAGAGTTCCCACGCGGCACACGAGTGGCCGCGCGGAAGTTCTAGGTGCAGTGGCCCTCGAACCTCGCAATGCCAACTGCGTCCGCTCCTCGGCGCAAGCGCAAAGCTCAGCCCATCATTACAGAAACAGGTCACCATACGCGATTGCGCGCGTCGCGTCATCCGCGGAACGCCGCACTCCACGCATCTGCAATCCACGTGGACGCAGCGCCAGCTGATCTCATCCATGTGGTCACGGCGTGCGGCGACATCAGCGATTGCCGTGGCCGCTGGAGCATGGACGCCCAGGGACTGGCAGAGTTGCACGCGCTGGCTCCCCTGCAAAGCCGACCAGAATACCTCGCAGCGCCCGCATGCTTGAGATGCAAAGCAGCCGTGTCGGTGGAGACTCCACCGACAGTGGCAGATGGAACATCGAGGCTGGTAGATCAGCGTCTGTCCAGGTTGAGGGCTCTGCATGCGAGGAGACATGCTCGCAGAAACCATCGTCCCTACGGATCACGAAGAGATCTACACCCGCCTCGACAACGGCGCGCCACCAGTGGCGCTTCGTTCCGCTGTGAAAGCTTTCCCCGCGACCACGACTCCCGCATCCTTCGGATGTACCGAGGCGTCTGCGATGAGCTCGGCTTGGATAGGCGCCGAATAGATTTGGTGGAAGCCGCGCGATTACTGGGCCTTCGGCGGGAGCTGGGCCAATCTAATCCAAGATCGAGTTGAGGACTTTTCGCTTACGCATGTCCACAGGCGTCCAGGTCTGAAAACCCCAATTCCCACTGAGCTCAAGCCAAAAGAACTGCCGCCGCAGACTGACCTACTGAGTCCATGGGGGCCGCGCATGATGCATTGCCGACATGGTAGGCACTGCAGTCCGCCGCCCAGCGTTTACGTCTGCAGTCTGGTCCCTTCGTGCCAGCAAACAAGTGCGATGTCATCCAGCGTGATGCGTCGGCATTCGCTCGTTTTCCTCGACCGATTTCGACCTCACTACCCATGGAGCCGCAGTCACTACCCTGGTGGGCGATATTATGCCGCATCAAGAGACGCACCACGCAGCATCACCATTGAAAGTGGCGCACTTTCACGGTTGGCTTGCATTCTAGATACGGCTTTACCTTTGGCCAGAAAAGCTCTGTGGAGCATGAGGATGCGTCACAAATTTTCGCTAATTTTTGAATCATTAAGGACGGAGTGCCATGGGCGCACTCTACCCAGTCCCAACCTTTTACTTTCCATCCACACCCTGCCGACGCACCTTGAGACGCTGAGGGATAGAAAACACTTGAGCAGAAGAGGCAGCAATGCGCAAAATGCCGCCGTACCATCACAAATACACACTGCGCAAGTGGTAGGTGTTCGCCATTTGATCCGCAGGATGGTCACTGCGTGTGATGCAGCAGCTGCTCTACCTCCAAAGATTTCGGCTTTCGTGTCTCTACGCGCGGAAAGCCGCATCACCCGTAGATGCCTCGCGCCGCACTGAAATGCAGGCGCACACGTAGTTGATCTCGCGATCGCACGATGCCACCTGTACGCGCTGCGCATTTCATCTCCCTTTGCCTTGTGCATCCTTGATTCATCACAGTTCATCTAGCTGACATTCCCTTCTCACAGCGAAGCGGACATCTCTATCCGATCCGAAATTGGATGCAAAATGGCTGGAGCAACGGCGTACGCATCGTCAGGCATGCCAGCGCATCAGTTTCCGGTCGTGACCGACTCCTGGCTTGGCTGATACTGAAACACGACAGGGATTAACCCCCTTTAGCCGTTTGCCCACTGCAGCGCTGGTGCTGCGCGAAGGGTGGCGCCACAGCCACCGCCGACTCTGACGTCATCGACGATGGGCTCGCAGACAGCGTTGGACATCCTGACTCTGCAGCGCAGTATCCATGGACTGCCGACAGACGGCACAAACGCAAAGGCCGCCTGATCCGTGAAGTTCTTGAAGACACGCTTCTCTCGCCTCGCATATGCGGACACGGAGTATCCCGTTGTCGCGTTCAATGGAAGTTTTCGATTTCCACCCTTGCTCGAGAGAAGAACTCCGCGAGCTTGGACTCCCCACTCTCGCTGAAAAAGGCTCGGCCTGAGCGAACCCGCGCCCATCATCGACCCCTTGGTCTTGGACCGCCATCTTGATCGCTACCTGCAGGAAAACAGCTTTGCCCTTATGGCAGCGCATGCCGGGGTCCCGTTTGTTCGAGAAAAACGCGCATACCGCCAATATGACGTGGTTATGACATTGGACATGTTGGCAATCGCCCGCAAGTTTCCTGGATTGTGCTGCTCAGGCTCAGACAGCTCAAATCTCCGCGATTCCAAAGGAAGCTCACGCAGCCTGGGCGAAAACTTTTGAAAACTTTCTAGCGTTCGCGGGACCGGAGCGCGCGTAATGCCGCTGGCACAATGCATATCGTAAGGCGCGACTCAACGCCGCGCCCATAGCAAGACCTCTGAGCAAAGAATTACTTCACGCCGAGTGGTAGCTCGGAGCCCTCAGTTGTCATCTGGACATCATGCGGATGCGACTCGCGCAGACCCGCAGACGTAATGCGAACAAAACGCAGCCATTACGCTTCACAGCATCGATGGTTGAGAGGCACCCCAAGTAGAACATCGTCTGGTGCAAACCGCCTCACCAGTTGGTAGACAACCGCAGCAGAGCGAACCGGTGTAGGAAACTCTGGCGCTTCGATGCCTTCAGGAGACAATCTTGTCGTCTGAAGACACATCCGCCTGGAAGTAGCGGTCCTTCGAGTAGGACTTGCGACCACGCGAGCTCATGGTACCTAGGAACCCATGCCGCGGTAACGCTTTATACTGCTTGCCATTGGTGAAGACAACCTCGCCAGGAGATTCTTCGCAGCCTGCCAGCAAGGACTCCGTAGCATGACGTATCGGCGCCGCAACGATATTCGGCCAATATCGCGAATACTGCAGACCACCGTAGCGATGAGCGGAAATACCCGCAGGCTTGTGCTTGCCAAAAGAAGCTAAGTGAATCGCGGTCACCTGAGGTACACTGACGCCCGCAAATGACTCGAGTCGTAGATCGAGCCCGGTCCAACACGATTCTCATACAGCGTCAACGCCCGCATCGATCGAGCCTGAGCGCCTTCGGTCGTTGCGACGTTGGCCGCCAGTGATCTGAACGCCATCAAAAGTCGGGTCCGCCTTGATCTTGCGGATCATTTCCAAAGCCAGGGCTGCACCACCATCTCGCGGTGTCTACCACCAAGACATCGACGCCAGCTATCACGCAGATCACGCACGCCCCAGGTATCTCCCCAGTAGCCCACTGCAGCACCAACCATGAGGCGGCCGCGTTCGTCCTTTTGTTGCGCCTCGGGTACTGCTCAGTCTTAACAAAGTCCTTAACGGTAATCAGACCCGTCAGGCGCCCATCCTCATCGATAATCGGCAGCTTTTCAACGCGGTTCGTCGCAAAGCTAAAGCCTTCGCTTCTTCGCGAGCTGGTTCCAACCTTTCCGGTTACCAGTCGCTCGCGAGGAGCACGCAATCACGAACCTTCAAGGAACACTGATCAGTAGGAACGGAGCGCAGATCGCGGTTGGTACTACGATGCCGATAAGCCGCTGGTCATCATCCGACGACGGCGGGCCAGAGACACGTGGATAGTCGCCCACACAGCTGATCCAGTTCTCTCGATAGTCGGCATCTGGACCGATAGTCACAGGATCCTCAACCATTCCTGACTCGGAACGCTTCACCTGACAACCCAGACAGAAGCCTGTTCTTCGATCGAAAGGTTGCGGTGCAGAATTCCGATACCACCTTGGCGAGCCATCGCAATCGCCATACGCGCCTCGGTCACTGCTATCCATCTGCCGCAGAAAGCAGCGGAATACGCAGGCGAATCTTCTTCGTCAGCTGCGCCGAGGTGTCAATTCTGCGAGGGAACAAGCATCGGTCAGTCTCAGGAAGAAGCAGAACGTCATCGTAGGTCAGTCCGGTCAAAAGCAAAGGATCACTTGGAATGTCTCGCCATGAACGGAGTCTAGGCCTCTTGAGCTGCCAGAGCATACTGCCCTCGGGCGAAATGAACCGCGAGGCGTGGCTCAGCTCACCAATAATGAGCCGTATCACTCCGCCAGTTGGCAGAGCGCCAAAGCAAAGCACGGAGTGTTTCCAACCTGCGGGAGCAGGAGCATCTGAGCCACATGGTAAGCGTCCGCCCTTACCTTCCCACGCCGTACCAGACTTACACCTGAGGCGTCCATCAGAATCCAGCGCCTCGCGGCCTCAGCGGGAAGATAACGATCCCCTCAGCTCGACCCACCGCAGCAACGAGTACTCAACCCAGCTACGCGGGAGGCATCCCTGCTTCTTCATGAACCCGCCGGAGCACACTACGCGCTATTGACGGCCCCGCTGCAAGACCCAGTGCATACGGGTATCATCGACCGCACGACCAGCCCAGCCTGGTCGTGTAGACGAATCCACCGGCGCCATGGCGATCCCAACCATCGGCGCAGGAACGATTAAAGAGCTGTTCAGCGGCTTCAACCATCCAGTCATCGCGATCACTGAGGCTGATCAGCGCTGCGCGCGTATGAAGAATCAGACGCGCCCACTCCATACCGTGCCTGGGGGTGGCCCCTGTAGGGACGGAAAAAGGATCCGAAGGGCGATCCGCGTTGTGCCTGGAAGCATATTCCACTTAGCGTCGAAGTGCTCCAGGAATGCGCCAGTGCAATTGCTCGGCCGTATCGGCCACGAACTGGAAATTCCGCGAGCGCGGTCCAACCACCAGGCGATCGTCGCACTGAAGGCGGCGAGATAGGGGCCTCGACGGTGTGCGCACATTGGCATCTACGCCGCGGTAGTCCTCGCTGATGGTGTAGTCATGTGTTTCACGCCTCACGGACGCGTCCGAAACTCTGTCCCACCAGTGCTGAGTCTGCCAGCCAACGCGCGATCGGAGCAGTTCCGCGCCCGGGACGCCCTAAAGAGCAGTGGCGGCACTTGAGGATATGATGACGTGCGTGCGCGTAAGCCTGCTTTGAGGCCGCCATTTCGCAGGGCCTGATGACCTTCCAAATGCGGAGTCATCTTCGCGTTCATCGATTTCGGTGACGAGGCCGAGTACCACCCACCGTTCTCGCGGTCGGCATCGAGTCCTTCGGAGAGGCAGCGAATCTCGTGGTCTACCAGAGGTCCCGCCCCAGTCGTAGCCCTCGAGGTGCGGCCAGCGCAAAACATAAGCTGCGTCGCCCTGTAATCCAGAGTTCAACGGGCTTGAGGATCGGACAGCGCCATTGCGGATCGAGGATATCCAGAATCGCAGCCAACGACGGATCCTGCTGCAAAACTGAGCGAGGTTCTCGAATTCTTCGTCAAAAGCCTCAATGAGCTGAGGATCTCTCCTCGTCATCTTTATTCCTCTGCACTGCCGCACCGCGCGCAGTGAATGATACGCGTCTACGCTTAACACGTTCTTCAACGCGCGGTAACCGCTACGAGGGCTAATTCTGACTCAAAACCGGGCAAGCCTGCCGTCGAGGGCAGATTATTTTGCGCCGACGGCGCGCGGGAGCTCGCCCTGAGCAGCGCCAGGTTTCTCCACGCATGCGGAAACAGTGCGACACGCAACAGTGGTCATCCCGGGAACGCGCGGCGACTGAGGTCAACCGCAATCACATCGATCCCATGGGTTGTGTACCGCTGAGGCCACGAAGTTCTTACACCTTCCCCCTGGCCCTAGGGTGATGAGCGCAGCGACGTTGGAATCAATGTTTTCTCAACGAAGGCATCGAGCTTTTCTTTTCCATCCCATCCGCGACTTCACAGGCACCTAAGACTACAACATTTGGCCGCATAGCGAAGAGGCAACCGATCATGTGAGCGGTACAGTGCACTTTGATCTCCCTAAAATAATGAGTGGAGAGAAGGAAACTTTCGGTTTCAGGACGCTGTGTCTGACATCGCACGCAGAACGTCATACATCGCTTGGGCTAAGAGCGACGAGCCTGCAACACCGGGAATCTCCCGTGTGATAGTCCGGTGCCATCACTGAAAGCGGGCCCAACTGCGCATCCAGGTGAAGCAGACCTTTCACTGATGCTCGCGCCTCAATCACGACTGAAGCCTCTGCGGTCTCGAGGCGCGGCTGGCACCCAATTCATCCACAGTGCGGAGGCGCAACCTCTCTAGATGCTGGGACTGGAGGCAGCATCACCGGCAGCTGCATCTGCAGGAGTAAGGACCACTTTGAATCAGTTCAATGCGTGGCTGAGTCGCGCAACATCTCTAGGAAGGTATCGATTTGGTGACTACTCATGGAGCGCTCCGCCCGATCCCAGACCATACCGTCTCTTCAGGTCTCGAAGAGCCGAAGCAGAGACGCCAAGCTTTGGGAAGAAAACAGCAGTAATGGTCAGCGGTGCGTCATGAGCCGGGGAAGCATGTTGCGCGGGGCATCGCCTCTCCTGCCTTCTGAAGGATACCTAAATGACACGCAATCTGATTGTCAGCTCTAGGTCCTCTTCGCCAATCGAGCGCTGAGATTTCTGTCCGCTCACGAGCTGAGCAGCATGATGTGACTGCAACAAAATTATGCTTTCAGCCTTTGCAGCTGGCCGTTATGGATGCCGTAATACAATGCGGTTTTGCTGGAAGCCAAAGCATTTCAGTTTTCCTGTGAAAACAACTATGATTCTGTGATAAAGGGCTTAGATAACTTTGCATAATTCGTAGTCTCTATTTCAGTCCTTCTTCAAAGAGATCGTCTCTGCTGGAAAAGACCAATGAATGGAGGTACTCATGTCCGACATCGTCCCTGACCGCCCGGACCTTGATTGATGCGGAATACGGCAGTATCAGGCGCATCGTCGCGACCTCGACACGGAACCTTTCTTCCACCCGAGGGCGAACGAGGCTCAACGCGTCGTCGTCGCAGCTGGCGCTGTGCCATTTGCGCAACCTGCCCCGTCATCGAGCAGTGCCGCGAATACGCCCCTACGCAGCTAGGAGCCCATGGAATCTGGGGGCGGCATGACCGAAGAAGAACGACGCAAGAAGTTCAGCGTCGTCGAATCCGCTGAGCATCCGACGCGCTTCATACGTAAACGACCAAACCCCGCTCGACGCTTTCCGCCGCGAGTTTCCTATGCTCGCAGGCTCATTCGCCCCTCACGGGCCCCATACATGCGCACTGAACTCATCCCCATCAATTCAGGCGAAAGGTGACTAATGACGACGCGCCAGAGGCATGAACGAATCATCGCGCTCGCTCTTCCTCGCATGCGCTGTCGCACCCATTTGCGGTGCCGTGGTGGACCAACCGCCCTTCCACCGCAGCAACGTCGTCGGCCCTCGGCAGTGCCCAGCGCAGAGTGCAACGCAGCAGACACCGGAAGCATCAGCGCGCCCACCGCGCAAAGTTCCTTCGCCCTACACGGTCACCGACGAGCAAGGACTCTGCATCATCTACGCACAGCAGCACCGTGACCCCGAGCGATGCTCGCGCGAAGGGGAAGCGTTGAGTGCTGCCGCCGTCATGGTGCTCCCACTCTGATTTCCTCATCGCCCCTACTCGTACGCGCCTGCCCAGCAGGTCAGAACCTCGGCTTGAGGGATTGGTCGCAAACGGCACGCTCAGGATCGAGTGGCGCGACCTCGCACAGATCTCCCAGTCCTCCCTTTGCCGCTCAGGGCGGGAAATCTGCAGCGGCCAAATCAGGGGCGCTTCTGAGAATTTGTCGCAGCGGCCTACGGAGAAGCTTCGATCCCTCCGACACCCGAATACACGATGGATTCTTTGACTGCGGCTTGCCCAAAAGGCTCGGGCGTGAGCGACCTCGACAAGTTCCGTGCGGATATAACGGATGCGAATACCGCAGCGCAAGCCAAGCAGGCGCAGAACGATGCCTACCAGATCGGCATTCCAGGCACCCCTTCTGCGTTCATTAGCGATAGTTCTATTTCCGGGCTACCGCGATGCTGACGACATCCGCGCAACCATTGCCAACCAAGCTGAGCATCTCAAGAAGTGAACCCCTTTTTCATCGCATTCTTGGGCGGAGTTTTAACGCTGTGCCACGCTCGGTCATGCCTGCCCTGCGTTCTTCTCCTACGCATTTCGCTCGCGCAGTCAGCCTCATCGCGCGCCGTGGGATCTTTGGCCCGGCCTCAGCTGACCGCCTCATCCCACTCTGGCATTGCAGCGTCCAGCGTCGCCCGCACTCATCCGCGAGCATGCTCTCGTGATCACCTCACGTTGTTGCTGTCCTCGTGATCTGCGGGTGATTCATCATCGCGGCCCCTGACTTTCCAAAAGTTCGCTTGAGTAGCCTGAGGCCTGTGCCCACGCGCGTCCGAGCGCGGGAGTGGATTTGCCTTGAGCACGCCCACCGCGAGCTGGCCAGCCTCAGCCTCCACGCGGCCTCGACGCCTCAAATCTCTTTCTCCCGCTGCGGCACCCTCGGAGAAAAAGAGCACCCCCATCGCGGTTTATCTTCTGGGATTACCCATGGATCGCGGGCGTCGGATGCGCTGGGCCCATTCTGGGAGCGGTTCTCTGCGACCTCAGCACTGGGCGGGTCTCCGGTTACTGGCGCAATTTCGATGGTCTTCTACTCGGCAGGAAATGGCATTTCTGCTCCTTTCTTGCACTGAGTCTGAGAAAACTGCTGGGCGCGTTCAGGCGAATCTGTCCGTCCCAAACCGCTGCGTTTTTGGGCAGGAGACGAGCATGGACAGATGTTACTCTCGGGAGTCGTTTTAATCGCCCTGGGGTTTCGCCCTGCCTCGCTGACCCCGCAACCTCTTGGCGGTCTCATCCCGCTGGGAACATTGTCAGGGTGGAGGAAACGATCATCGCTACCTTTGGTGCGATCCCTGGTGGGTCCTTGCAGCCGCTGGAGCACTGATTGTTGCTGCTATTTCATACTGATTCCCGCGCTGACCTCGGACCAACGCGGGACTCTCTTCGATAAGAGTGATGGGTCCGGACTCATTGTCCGAACCCATCCTCACAAGCGCTCTAAGCGCCCTGTATCAAGATTCTCAGCGCCTCGACGATCGCCAGAACGTCGCGTGCAGACAGGATCTCGCAGCTCTTCGCCGTCGTACTTGACTTCGGTACCACCGAAACGGCTGAAGATCACGTGGTCGCCAACCTGACGTCGACGGGGACGCGGTTGCCGTTACACAACGCGGCTGGGGCCACAGCCATGAACTTCCGCCTTCCCTGGGGGCTTTTCCTTGGCTGCATCGGGGATGCAGAGACCTGCAAGCGGTCTTTTTCTTCGCTGTCAACCTGATGGATAACAATGCGATCTTCGAGGGGCAATGGGTATTGCCATGTCAGCACCCTCTTCCTCGTAACGATTTGTCATCCCTTCCTGCCATCGCGGGGCCAGGTATGGGATCGCAATGTTTACGGACTCAGTTTAGTTTCGATTGCACTCTAGCAAACTGAGTGCCAGCCTCTTCTTTTCTCCACCGAACTCCACACGCCCCACCAGGTTTCTCTTCTACCTTGAATTTGCGCAAGAATAGTGTTCATGTCCTCCATTACGCCCTCTTTATCCTCCCCGGCCGCGAGTTGCTTGCATTGGGAAATACGAGGGCGCGTTTCGTGCCCTCTCATGGATCCTGCGCTCGCAATATTCCCCAAGTCGCAGACCCTGGAAGCTGCCTCGGCAATCGCTTCCAACCCAGCTGCGCACCTAGCGGAGAAGAAGTTCGGCCTCTTGCTCGCACGCTTTTTGTGGACGCGCTGATGGTTTGCGCAAGCGATGACGCTCGGGTGGTCGCCCGCCTCGCACGCGCAACGTTTCCTTGATTCAGGTGCACACGACATCGGCGACCTGCGGAATTGGGGCGGATTCCTTTGCCTTTGCTCTGAGCGAATGCGCGTGACGTCCTCGACATCAACGACGAGGGTCCCTTTGCTGCAGCGAGCGAACCTTTCTGCTTTCCCTCGTGCCACGTCGAAAAACGAGACGTGCACGACGCTTCGCGGCGAGGACTCTCTACGCCTACGGTTTTGATGCTCTTTCGCCGATCCTGCGAGGCGCACGGGCAAAGGGCGGCTCAAAGCGCACATTCCCTCCCGAGGATTGGTCCTCCTTGGACTCGTGCTGGGATGGGAGACCTCTATCCCACCCTCGGAGCCAAGGTCGCTCCTGGATTCCCCATGACTTGATCCCCGAACACTCCCCACGCGCAGTGGGCCAGCGTCGACGGGGGACCTTCTCGAGGCCGCGCTGTGGACACCAGAGCTCGCACCAGAAGGGCGGGGCGATCGGGCAAGCGTCATCACTGATGATCAGGGCTCACACCCTCACCGATCCGCAGACGCAGGCGGCAACTCGCAGCCCCGCCAAGCCGAGTGGCGGCCCGCTGGACAGCCATCTTTTCGAGCTGGACTCCTGCGGTCATTCGCCCAGGAACAGTCACCCGTCTTGCAGAGCAGATGGGGCTCACCTCGTCAGTGAATCGATTGCTTGCCTGAGCGCGCCCACCCTTCTGCACGACACCTTCGCCAGCGCTTCGACGTAATCGATCACGTGAATCTGCGAGTCAGGGCATATCATCAGGGTACTGCATTGTGCACTCAACGTCGGGCGCGTTGAAATTCAGAAACGCGGAGCCGAGCATCCAGCCAGAGACCTGCAGAAAATCCTTGAACTGGCGGGGAGACGCGCGAAGCTGTCATCATCGCAACACGCATCGAGGGCATCACCGGGCAATTACTGCCCGGAGAATCAGCTGGCGGGGAAGCATGGAAGTCTGCGCCGCGGCATCCCAGAATCAGGAGAAAATCCCAGTCTGAAGGGGCACGCCCGCGCGGACCAATTCTGATCCATCGCGGCGATCTGCGCACCAGTTATCCGTGCAGAAACGCAAAGGAGGCATGCGGACGGTCAGTCCCGCGGCCTCGGCTCGCTGAGCAATCAGGGAACGCTAAGCGCGAGTTAGCTGAGAAACCACCACCCACGACGATGGTGTCGCAGCGTGATCGAGGGCAGCGCGCACTGCCTTCGAGGTCTGAGCGAATCATTCACTGCTTTGTAGAGGAATCTAGCACAAATATCCGCGGCAGGAAGTTCTTCCCACGTTCCTTCAGCCCTTCCACGTAGCGCGCGACAGCAGTCAAGTCCAGAGAAGGAGAAGTTGTACTTGTGGCGTTCTTGGTCTTTTCCGGCAGCCAAACCACGCGGAAAACGGGATCAGCTTGAGGATCTCCCGCTGCGAGAGACGGTCAACGTGGGGAGCCTACCCGGATAGGGAAGATCCAGCAGACGACCCACCTTATCGAAGGCTTCGCCGGCAGCATCGTCTCTAGGGTTCCGCCGAGTTCTTGAACGTCGGTTGCGATGTCGTTAATGAGAAGCGGGTAGTCTCGAGTGTCCGCCGAGACCACAAGACCAATGAAACGCTCTGGAAGAGGGCCATCGGCGAGCTTGTCGACAGCGAGGTGACTGATAACGTGATTGACCCCGTACAGTGGTTTTCCAATTCGACGAGGCCAGTGCCTTGGCTCGCACAAATACCGACGGTGAGCGATCCGACGAGGCCCGCCGGCAGCAACCGCGACTGCATCCACCTCGTTGAGAGTGACGCCTGCTCTTCAAGAGCACTATCCAAGGTCGGAAATGAAGGATCTCCAAGTGTGCACGCGAGGCAATTCTAGGAATGATGCCACCGTAGGGGGCGTACTCGATCCATGGAGGTCGCGGTCCGTCAACTAGAAGATCAGCAGCTACGCACCAAGGCGAGACACCTGTCTCATCGCAGGTGGATTCAATTCCCAATACCACTAGGGGTCTTTTTCACTCACCCGCCCATTTTTAGTCCGGCGAGTCATGATGCGCATACGCTGCAGGGGATGGGGACGATCCCTGAAGCGATCGTCCCCACCAGTGAGTATCGAAAGACCCAGACGCCCTTGAGGGCTGCCTTCCGTAGCTGACGGTTCAGCGTGAGATCACGTCGAGCGGGATCCGCTTGGGGCAGACAGCCGCACACCGCCGATGTTTGTGCAGGAACCAAATCCCTTCTTCATCCATCTGGTTGAGCATGTTGACAACGCGACGGTAGTTCTCGGGCTTGCCCTGCGGAAGCAGGTGCAGGTGCGTAACCTTCGCCGAGGTGAAGAGCATTGCCGAGGCGTTCGGGCAGGCCGCCACGCAGGCACCACAGCCGATGCAGGCAGCGGCTTCGAATGCGCGATCTGCGTCCTGCTTGGGAACCGGAGTGCCGTTAGCATCCGGAGCTGCACCGGTGTTCACCGAGATGTAGCCACCGGCCTGGACGATACGATCCAGGGCGCTGCGGTTAACAACCAGGTCCTTGATGATCGGGAATGCTTCTGCGCGCCAAGGCTCGATGGTGATGACATCACCATCGTGGAAGGTGCGCATGTGCAACTGGCAGGTCGTGGTGACCTCGGGGCCGTGGGCAATGCCGTTGATGACAATACCGCACTGGCCACAGATACCTTCACGGCAGTCCGAATCAAATGCGATCGGTTCTTCTCCGCGGGCAAAGAGCTCTTCGTTCAACACGTCGAGCATTTCCAGGAACGAGGATTCCTCAGAGATGCCGCGGACTTGGTATTCGTGCATGGCACCCGGATCCTCGGGTCCGTTTTGGCGCCAAATCTTCAGTGTCAGGTTCACTTGTAACTCCGCTGCTTCAGCTCGATGTTGTTGTAGATCAAGGCTTCCTTGTGGAGGATCGGAGGCTGGTCCTCGCCACCCCACTGCCATGCTGCAACATAGAGGTACTTGTCATCGTGACGGAGGGCTTCACCTTCCGGTGTCTGCGACTCCGCACGGAAGTGGCCACCGCAGGATTCCTCACGGTGCAGGGCATCGATGCACATGAGCTCGCCCAGCTCCATGAAGTCCGCAACGCGGCCGGCCTTTTCGAGGGACTGGTTCAGCTCGCCAATTGACTTGCCCGGAACGCGAACATCACGCCAGTAGTCAGCGCGAAGTTTGCGGATCATCTCGATGGCCTTCTTCAGGCCTTCCTCGCGACGCTCCATACCGCAGTATTCCCACATGATCTGGCCCAGTTCCTTGTGGAAGGAATCCACCGAACGCGAACCGTTGACGGACATGAGCTTATCGATGCGCTCCTGAGCGGAGTTCAGTGCCTCAACGACATCCGGGGACTGAGCATCCAGCTTGGGCAGGTTGAAGCAGTGTGCCAAGTAGTCGTTGATGGTGTTCGAAGAACGAAGTAACCATCAGACAGACCCTGCATCAGTGCCGATGCGCCCAGGCGGTTTGCGCCGTGATCGGAGAAGTTTGCTTCACCAGCAACGTACAGGCCGGGCAGGTTGGATTCCAGGTCGTAGTCAACCCACAGGCCACCCATCGTGTAGTGGACGGCCGGGTAGATACGCATGGGCACTTCGTAGGGGTTATCGCCCGTGATGCGCTCATACATATCGAAGAGGTTGCCGTACTTGGCGGACACTGCAGCCTTACCCATGCGCTGGATGGCCTCGGAGAAGTCCAAGTACACGCCGCGTGCAACACCATCGATCTTCGGGCCAACGCCGCGTCCCTCATCGCACATGTTCTTTGCCTGGCGGCTTGCGATATCACGGGGAACGAGGTTACCGAAGGAGGGGTAGATACGCTCCAGGTAGTAGTCGCGATCTTCTTCGGGAATGTCGCGAGGATCCTTTTCGCAATCCTCGGCCTTCTTGGGAACCCAAATACGACCGTCGTTACGCAGGGACTCCGACATCAGCGTCAGCTTGGACTGCTGGTCGCCGTGCTGCGGGATGCAGGTCGGGTGAATCTGGGTGAAGCAGGGGTTCGCGAAGTATGCGCCCTTGCGGTATGCACGCCAGATTGCGGTGGCGTTGCAGCCCATCGCGTTCGTCGAGAGGAAGAAGACGTTTCCGTAACCGCCGGTTGCCAGAACAACCGCGTCAGCGATGTGGGTTTCAAGCTTGCCTGTGGCCATGTCGCGCGCAACGATACCGCGAGCGCGACCATCGGAAACGATGAGTTCCACCATCTCGTGGCGAGAGTGCTCGGTCACGGTGCCGGCGGCAACCTGACGCTCGAGTGCCTGGTAGGCACCGATGAGCAGCTGCTGTCCTGTCTGGCCGCGTGCGTAGAACGTACGCGAGACCTGGACACCACCGAAGGAACGGTTATCCAGCAGACCGCCGTATTCACGTGCGAAGGGAACGCCCTGTGCCACGCACTGGTCAATGATGCTGGCGCTGACTTCAGCGAGGCGGTACACGTTGGTTTCACGTGCACGGTAGTCGCCGCCCTTGACGGTGTCGTAAAAGAGGCGGTAGACGGAGTCGTTATCGTTACGGTAGTTCTTCGCAGCGTTGATACCGCCCTGCGCTGCGATGGAGTCCGCGCGGCGGGCGGAGTCCTGGTAGAAGAAGACGTCGATGTTGTAGCCTCATCTCGCCCAGCGATGCGGCGGCTGCGCCACCGGCAAGGCCGGTGCCGACGATGATGACGTGGAGCTTACGACGGTTGGCGGGGTTCACCAGAGCCGCGTTGAACTTACGCTGTTCCCAGGCCTGAGCCAAAGGAACATCCATAGGGGCCTTCGAGTCGGCGATCTCTTCGCCTTCGCGGTACAGCCCGTGAATCAAAGTATCAGTCATGTCTCAATGTCCTTGTCAGGAGATGTAACCGGCAACGATCGCCAAGGGAGGAAGCGCGAACATCAGGAAGATCAGGGCTCCGACCAAGCCGGAAACGATCTCCATGAACTTACGAGTTCCACCGCGGACCCATCCCAGCGACTGGAATGCTGACCAGAAGCCGTGGGAGACGTGAAGCGCTGCAAGACCAACGAAGATCAGGTAGACAACAACCATCAGCGGGCTGTGGAAGGTTGCGACCATGCGCTCGTAAGGAGTGGAGTCTGCAGTGAAACCGGTGCGAACCGTTCCCGTTGTGAAGTGCAGGATGAAGACAATGAGGGAAGAAAAGCAGGACGCCCGTCATGCGCATTGTGCGCGCGGCGTAAGCATCTGCCGCGCTGCGCTTAACAACGTATGCACTGCGACGTGCACGGCGCGAGCGCTTCCAGGTCACGGCAGCTGCCCAGATGTGGATGACCAGCATCAGGACCATCGCACCGCGGAACACCCAGATGAAACCGCCGTGGGGGAAGATCGGCACAAAGGCTTCTTCTTTCAGCCAGTGCGCGTAGTGGTCGTAGGCATCTTGTCCCAAGAACATCTTGAGATTGCCATAGGAATGGAAGAGCAGGAAGAGCACGAACACAATGCCGGAAATCGCCATCAGCTGTTTGACGAAAACCGTCGTGGTCCATGCGCGACGCTTCTTTGTTGCGACTGTTTGTGAGGCCATGAGATAAGCCTATGCTGAGGAAGCGTCACTTCGATGGGACCGGCGACCCCCTAAGGAAAAAACAGCCTCCCGCGTCAACGAAGTATTCCGGAAAACCTGAGGTTTTGAGGGACAAAGCGCACGAATTAGTCAGGAAAAAGACTCGTCACAGATCTCGACAAAATCTCCCTAAAATCCCACCATTAAGGCAACATCCTTTTTCGTATTTTTATTCATCGGACAATGAGCCGCATATTCAAGGCATCTTCACGAGGGTTGCGGAAGTAGCCTTTCGTCCGACCAACGACCTCAAAACCGGAATTCTCATAGAGAGAAATCGCAGCAGCATTGGACTCACGGACCTCGAGGAAAACCCTTTCACTCCCCCAGCGACGGGCAACATCGATCAGGGCATCCATCAACACGCGACCCAGCCCACGGCCTCGAAAATCGGGCAAAACACCCATGGTCATCACATCTGCGTCGATCCCCATCGCGATTCCCGCATACCCGCATAAAAACCGGCGCCGCCACATCATCATTCACGCAGACACTGAAATACACGCTGCGACCCGAGCTCAGCTCTTGAGCGATCATCCCGGTAGTCCACGGGTCCTCGGGAAAAATCTCCTGCCTCGAGCGCGACAAGAGCCTGCGAGATCCTCAATTCCGAGGACAAGAAGCTGCCCACCAGAGGCCCTCGGCACGCCCGCGAGCAATGGATTCAAGCGAGGTCACATGCGCCCGGAGCCTGGCCGTGAATATCGGGACGACGTAGGTAAGGGGTCAGTTCCCTCAAGCGATCTTCCTCCCCACGAGCCAAACGAGCACGGACAATGCGAACCATTACCGCGGGATCAAGCGGGAGCATCGGTCCCATCTCAGCACCGGCCAAGACCTCGCCGCTGTGAGAAGGAACGGGAGCGTCCGACACCAAGAGCCCGGTTTGTTCGCGAAGCGCTCCGCCAAGAGCGCGCGCAAATCCGACTTCGAGCTGGCCGATGAGACGCACGTCATCGGGGCCTTCGGCCACGAAATGGCCCCAATACAGTTCCTTTCGCCTTGCGTCAGTGAAGGCATAGACGTGAGTATCGGGCGAGAGATGATCCAGAGCACGTCGCGCAATAGCATCGAGACTGCACACGCCGTACACGGGAATGCCAGCAGCTTTTGCAAAGACCCGTGCCGAGACCAAACCTGCACGCAAACCCGTGAAGGGAGCCGGGCCGGTTCCCACACACACCGCGTCTAATCCCGCACGTGAGACATCGGTGGGAAGGCCAGCGTCCTCGAGGGCTTCCAGCACGCAGGGAGTAATGGATTCAGCGTGGTGACGTCCTGATTCATCGCGGAAGCGCCAATCACTTGCCCATCACGAACGATGGAGACAGCGGTTGCCCCAGAGGTATCAATACACAATTCGGTCATAATTCGATCCTATTCCACGCTGGTTTTCAGCTCAGGAGCAAGCTCGTCGAAAACCCCATCCCAGCGACTCGAATAGGGAGTAAAGGTAATAATTCGCTGCCCGTCATCCATGCTTTCCAAGTCAACAATGCCGCCGTCAAGGGAGACCTCCCCGCCTTCTTCACGGCGTACCTCGATCTCGAGGCGAGAATCGCTCATCGCTTCCGTCTTGCCTTCACCCCATTCAACGACCGTGACTGCTTGGTCGATGGTCGAGTCCAAGTCCAGCGTTTCGAGATCGTCTAGATCGCGGATCCTGTAGGCATCGGCGTGGATCAGGTCCGGACCACCAACCAGTGAGGGGTGCACACGCGCAACGATGAAGGTCGGCGAGGCAACAGTTCCTCGTACGCCGAGCCCGCTCCCCAATTCCCTGCGTCAGAGTCGTTTTTCCCGCTCCCAAGCCGCCTCGGAGCATGATGAGATCTCCGGCGCGCAGGTGATGAGCAAGTTCTTCACCTAGGTGTCGAGTTTGGTCAGCGTCACTCACGCGATAGCTGAAGTGGATAGTGCTGTTCTCGGTCATTGTTCCTCTTCGTACTGATAGTTGCGGGGAATGCGCTCACCCAAACGCGTGACGATCTCGTAGTTGATGGTTCCCGCGCGAATCGCCCACTTGTCAGCCGAGGGGCATCCCTTTTCGGGATCACCGAAAAGAAGTGCTCGCTCACCCACGCGGGCAGGCGGGCGTCCGCTGGCCGAGGTCGGTGTACCCGCCTCACCCTCGGCCGGACCGAGATCAATCATGAATTGGTCCATACAGACTCGCCCAATGATCTGCGTTGGGAATAATCCCCGCTCAGTTTCGACGACGACCGGCGCCCCGTTCGAGCACGCGCGCAAAATCCCATCACCGTAGCCCAGCGGCACCAGCCCGATCCACCTGCGCGTCGGTGCTTGCCAGGTTCCTCCATACGAGGCCGGGGTTCCTTCCTCGATGACCTTCACTGAGGTCAGTGGCGCACTGAGTGTCATTGCGGCCTCGATACCCAGTTCACGTGCGCTTTTGACGGATGGGTCGGGAGAGAGCCCATACATCCCGATTCCCACGCGGACCATGTCGTAGTGGGTCTCGGGGTGCCATAAGATTCCCGAGGTCGCCGCAAGGTGGCGGATTCTCGGGCGCACTCCGGCCTGGGCAAGAATCCGCAGTCCTTCTTCAAAGATCTTGACATGAGCGCGTTGATTCTTCGCCCGAGGGACTGGGGTCATCGGCGCGCGACATGTGGCTCCACGCGCCCACGATCTCGATCAGCCCCTGATCCTGCGCCTCGCGAAGAGCTTGCGCGAGTTCGGGAAGATCTGCAAGCGTCGAACCTGCACGCGACATTCCCGTATCGATCTTGACGTGCACTCGGGCGGGCCTGCCCAGCGCCCGCGCGGCCGCGCAGATCTCATCGAGCACCCACGTCCACGAGACTGACAGGTCAATATCTGCCCTCGATCGCCGTGGAAAAGTCAGTGCCCGTCGAAGAAATCCACGCGAAAATCGGGGCATCCTTTGCGCGCAATACCGGCTTCATCGAGGCCGGCGCGAAGTTCCAGCGCCTCGGCCAGCTGTGCAACACCCAACCACTGCGCTCCCGCCTTCAAGGAAGCAAGCGCAACGGGAATCAGGCCGTGACCATAAGCATTGGCCTTAACGATTGCCATCTGAATAGTCGTCGGCGAAGCGGCACGCAAGACGGCTAAGTTTCGCGCAATAGCGGAGAGAGTTTTACTGAGGCTAGCAGACGGATAGCCTCGTCCAACTTCGGAAAGTTCCACTCCCCCAGTATCGCACCCTCGTCTATCAGGAACACAGCGGCCCTACGATATCTGGAACTTTGCGGGCAATTTCGATGGCTTGAATGGGACGGAAACACGCGTCCTCACCCATGCTCGCCTTCGCCCCTGCCCGCGAATGCACCCAGACTCCCGCTCCAGCGCACTCGCCGCACTCGGCCTCGGAAATGGTCGCACCGGGATTAAGCCGTTCCACGCGGGCCTGGTGCGCGGCCGAGGGTTCCGCATGACAACCCCGGCGAGCACGTCTCCGCTTCCAGCGACTCCTGCCCACGGAGTTTCCTGGGGAATTTCGACGGCGGTGATGCGACGCTGCCCCCTGGCTGTACTCCGAAAAAACACACAGTGTGCGCGCACTCTTGAGAACAACAACGGCGTCTGTTTGTTCCACCAGCGTTTGTGCCGCTCCAAGGGGATCGACATCGACCTTCGCGCGCGTCGTCTGTTCCCCAAGTTGCGAGAGCAGACGTGCGGCCTCGCCGTGGTGCGGGGTGAGGATTGTGCGCGACAAACTTCTACCGCGCTCCTTCCCGTAAGCCACGAGGCCTGCGACCGCGTCGAGTGCACCGGCATCGATCACCAGTGGGAGCTTGGAATCAATACAAAAACGAGCGAGTTCCACGCAGTCCTCTCCTCTGTCGGCATCACAACCGGGACCGACGAGGCCTGCTTGGATCCTTCCACCAAGGGTGACGACACCGGGAACGTGCGTTAAAACCAAGTCTTCTACCCGGCGCGGGGCGTTTAATCGCACCATCCCGACGCCCATCTGCGCGGCCGCGAAAGAAGCAAGAAGACCGGCCCCAGGGTAAGTATCAGAACCCGCGACTACCCCGACAACGCCTCGGCGATACTTATCGTCGGTGGGGCTGGGAGCACGAAAGTAGGCGCGTACCTGTTCCTCAGAGAAGGGAAGAGTGTCCACTGTCATGAGCGTATTCTTTCACGCCCGGCGGCAAGCTCAACTGAAGGAGCGAGCAACGCCCACCATGATGACGCCGATAACCATGATGACAACGCCAATGATCGTCCAGCGCATCTCACGACGCGTGCGTGCTTCGTGGAGGATCACAATTCCACCGAAAGTCTGAATAATAACGCCCATCTGTGACAGAGGGAAGGCAACCGCGACGCCAAGGAGCGAGGAAGAAACTTGAGTCAGGAGAATAGCCGCACCCCACATCATGCCGGGGATCAGTTGGCGAAGAGTGAGCAGACTCCAGCGATTGTCTTCCTTGCAAGTTGAGGCGAAAGCGCAGGAATCGTTGCGATGAGACCTACAAGGAAGTAACCGACCGATTGAGGAAGGATCACGGAGCGGCCATCCAAACCAAAGCCTTGAACAATCAGCAGGTAGGCGACAAGGCAGGGAGGTTGACACAACCAGAAGAATTGTCCCGCGCTTCCAATCAACGTTTTCTTCGGCAGCTTTCTCTGTTTTTCAGTCTTGGAGATGAAGACCACGCCCAAGGTGAGAAGCGCAATAGAGCTCAGTGCAAAGACAAGTGCAAGACCATGGTTCATCTCACCGAAGAGAATGATCCCACCCAGGCACATGAAGATAATCTGGCCGGCAGTCGTCAGCGGCATAGTGCGTGAAACACCGAGCACCTTCAGGCAGAGAATTTGGAGATACTGCCCGAATCCAAGGATCAAGCCTGAGAGGAAGGAAATGAGCAGGGTCTTGGTTGTCCAATGAACATCAATGAAGGGGGTTGCCAGAGCTGAGAAGAGGAAGGCACCTCCCAAAGTTCCCAGTGTCTTTTGGCGATCATCGCCGCCTTGAGCGACAAGGACGATGGACATAAAGCCAAGGAAAAGGGCCGGAAGCAGAGCGACGAAGTAGTCGATCACCGCATACTCGCTTTCTGGTGCGTCAATTAGTGCAACCAAGGAATGTTGTTTTCAGACTAGTGGACAATCAAGCAAATACAAGGGGAGAGATCCCCTTCTGGCCTGCGCGATAGATAACAATTTGGCGCACACCTAGCCCTAAATCGTGTGCGCGGCACAGCAAATTGCGACAATGAAGACCGTGAGTGAAATCAGCAACACCGAAGAATCGCCCTTCGACTTTTTCTCCCGCGACCAGTGGGATCGCCTCGCCGATAGGTCGCCTCTTCCACTCACTCATACTGACCTTTCGCGTTTGGCATCCCTTGGCGATCCCATCGATATTGCCGAAGTCGACGCGATCTACCGACCGCTGACTGCACTGCTGCAGCTCTACGTTGAGGGACACCGACGCGTTGAGCGTGAACGCTCTCATTTCCTCACGCGCTCTCACCGGGCTCCCGTCCCCTTCATCATCGGAATTGGAGGCTCGGTCGCGGTTGGAAAATCTACTGTCGCCCGCCTCTTACGTTTTCTCTTGTCCCGATGGGAAAAGACCCCGCGAGTTGATCTGATCACGACAGATGGTTTCCTTTTCCCCAATGCGGTACTCCGTTCCAAAGGCCCTGCTTGGGCGAAAAGGTTTTCCCGAGTCCTATGATCGCCCAGCGCTCATTTCCTTCCTCTCAGCAGTGAAATCAGGGATGCGCAATGTTCAGGCTCCCGTCTATTCGCATGTCGTGTACGACATCGTCGAAGGCGAGAGCGTCGTCGTAGACTGCCCAGACATTCTCATTGTTGAAGGGCTCAATGTCCTTCAACCTCCCAAATGGGGACCTGGCGTCATGCCGATCGCGGTCTCAGACTTTTTCGACTTCAGCATCTACGTGGATGCAGACGCCGAGCACATCCAGCAGTGGTACGTGGATCGCTTTCCTCACCCTGCGCCAGACCGCGTTCACCCGCGAGGATTCTTTCTTCCGCACCTACGCTTCCTTAACGGATGCTCAGGCCGAGGCTACGGCTCGCTCGATTTGGGAGGAAATCAACCTCCCAAACCTCTTGGAGAACATTGCCCCAAATCCCGCGAGCGCGCAACGATGATTTTCACCAAGGGCGCGGATCACCGTGTCGAGTCACTGCGGCTTAGAAGATGAGTTCCACTCCAGCGCATAGCGCAGATCGGTCTGCGGAATCACGAGGCGTGATGCGCCTTCACGCGCTTCGACGATGACCTTTTCCTCGCTTCCAAGGATCCGGGCACTGCGCACCTTCCCAGGGACCTCGAGCCACGTCGATGCAAGACCGACGGGCGCGAAGGTTGCGTCCTCAAGCGAGGGTTCCGCGGCCTCGGCGCCAGATGGTGCCGGGGGCATCCCGAAAAGGAAGACGCGAGCCTCACTGTCCTTTGGGTGGGTCGCGTACCAAGACCAGCCCTCTTGCGCGCGTGCCGAGGTGATCGGTGTCCACGGACGGGTTGCGTAGATCCCTTCGCCGTTGATACGCAAGAAATCGCCGAGCTGTTCGAGGCCGCGCTGAATCCACGTGGACATGCCTCCGCGCGCGTCGGGACCGATCCCAATGAGGTAGTTCCCGCCTCGCGACACGATCGCCAATAGGTTGGAGATGATGTGACGCATGGGCTTGATTGGCTCTTCGGGACGCATCGAGCACCAGCCGCGAGTCATGGTGATGCATGATTCCCAGGGGTAACGTCGAATATCGTCCGGAATTTCCTGCTCGGGGGTTCGATAGTTTTCATTCACCCCGTGGACTTCTCGGTCAACGACCAAGATATCGGGCTGAAGACGGCGTGCATTCTCGGCGATCTCGTCGATATCACGGTTCATCAGGTTCTCGAACCCAACCGCATCGAGCCATAGCACGTTGATACGCCCGTAGTTGCGCAAGAGTTCGTCGATTTGATTGTGGGTGTAGCGGACGAAGGAATCCCACTTTGCGCGGTGTTTCTCGATATCGAAGTTGTGGTAGCGGTCAGTGATGGTGCGGGCACGATCCCAATATCCCGGGTGGTTCCAATCGGCCTTGGAGAAATAGACGCCTGTTTCCATGCCACGTTCGCGGAACGCATCGAAAATTTCACGAACGATGTCGCGACCAAGACCGGATTCTTCACTGGTCGACTTAAAGTTCGAAAAGTCCGTGTCATACATGGCGTAGCCGTCATGATGCTTAGTCGTAAAGACGACGTAACGCATTCCGGCATCGGCGCACGCGGCGGCCCATTCCTCGGCATTGAAATCGTCCCCCGTAAAGGAGCGAGCTTGGTCGCAATACCACGAGTGGTACTCCTCGTCGGTCCCCTTCCACTCCTCGGGTGGGTCAGTAAAGCCGCCCAAACGCTGGCGATGCAGGGACCAGGAGCCATCTTGGCCAATGTGAGAGAAGATCCCCCAGTGGATGATGACACCGACCTTGTGGTCCCTCCACTGCTCAAGCGCTGCGACGGTGCGCGGGTTCGTTGGCCAGATGTACCCGGGATCGGGGTATTGACGCAGCGCACCCGCAGCTTCTAGTGCATCGGGAGCAAAATCTTCGCTCAGTTCGTCGCTCATTGGTGTGCCTCTATCGGTCTAGAACTTCAATCCGCCATCTTCGATTCCACGGAAGAAGTACTTCTGCGAGAAGGCGAAGACTACGACAACAGGAACCAGTGCAACGACCGCTCCTGCCAAGACCAATTGATAAGTCGTTCCCTGAGCGGAATTTTGAATGGCTGTCAGTTCCAACATCAAGGTGTGCTTGTCGTTGTCGACCAGCATGAGTAGCAGGGAAGAGGAAATCCGGACCAGGCGCCGATGAAGGAGGTCAGTCCAACGACCGTGAGAGTTCCGCGAACCTGAGGAAGGAAGATTCTCCAAAAACGCGCCCATTCGCCCGCCCCGTCAATCAGTGCGGCATCTTCAATTTCTTCGGGGATCCCAAGGAAAGCTGCGCGCATCATAAGGATCTGGAAGGGGCCAATCATGGCGACCATCCACACGCTGGTCAGTGTCTTGTACGTGCCGATGGACACCATCATCGAGTACAAGGACAGCATGATCGATTCGAAGGGGAAGATCATCGCCGAGAGGACGACGAAGTACATGATGTTACGACCGGTCCATCCCCGCCGCGAGAGCATGTATCCACCCAAGCAGGACAAGATGATATTTGAAATGACCGTCAGCGTTGCAACGATGACCGAGTTCCCAATCGCACGCAGGATCGCGGTTTGCTTAAACAGTGTCGTGAAGGCTGCAAGCGACCAGGTCTGCGGGAAGATCGTGGCACCTTGGCCGAAAACCGACTCCCCCGGAGCTTTGAATGCCGCGAGGAGAGGAAGTAGAAGCGGTCCCACCATGAGGATCGCGACGACGACCAGCGTGATGTAACGCAGGACAAGGCGAGAGCCTTTGAGCTGACGCGATGCGACATTGCGCGATTGATGCTCAAGCTTGCGAGCTTTGCGCCAGCTCGCGAACTTTGACGAGGCCTCGGCGGGGCTGGTGGAGGAAACTGCGGTGCTCATTGATCTTCAGCCTTCCTCTGGAGCTTCTGGGAGGCAATGATGAATCCGAAAGTGATGAGGAAGAGGCAGACCGAGGCCGCATCGCCCTTACCTAAAGACCCGTATGTCGGATCGGTCCAGTCTCGGATGTACATGGTCAAGGTCTTTGTTGGAGAGGCACTTCCACCAAGGAGGTAGACCTCGGTAAAGATCTTGAGGCATCCAATGGTTGTGAGTGTCGCGACCAAGAACATCATGACTTTGACGCCCGGAACAGTGACGGTGAAGAAACGACGGACACTGCCCGCACCGTCAAGCTCGGCGGCTTCGTAGAGGGATTTATCGACGTTCGCAAGAGCGGACAAGTAGAGAATCATGTAGTAGGGCAAGCCCTGCCACAAGGTAATGAGCATCGCGCAAAAGAGGATGAGCCATTGGTTCGAGAGGAATGGAACCGTATCCATTCCCCAGGAAGTCAAGAGGTTGTTTACTGGTCCTCTTTCATTAAGCAGGTAGCGCCAGGCCAAGGAAATCACGACGAGCGAGGAAACCGCAGGCAGGTAGTAAAGCGCGCGGAAAAATCCGATGCCCGGAACATAAGACTTGACTAGGAGGGCAAGGAGAAGAGGGAGAAGCACCATCAGAGGGACAACGCAGACCGCGTAGATCAGCGAGTTACGAAGAGATCCCCAGAATTCCGGATCGTTCAGAACGTAGGTATAGTTTTCGACCCCGATGAAGGGACCAATTTTTCGCAGCGGTTTTGTTTTTGTAAAAGAGACGAAAACCGTTGTGATGAAGGGATAGATGTAGAAAGTAATAATTGCCAAGACCGGGAGTGTAATCCAGATCCACGGCATCCATCCCGGGCGGAAACGCGCGGCCCCATTAAGAGATCGGCTTGGGGCACGTCCTGTACGCGACGACATTGTCAGGTCCTTCGGTGCTGTTCAAGGGTTTGCCGGGGCGAAACCGTAGTGTTTCGCCCCGGCAAGGGGTAGATCATTCGCCCAGAGCCTTGAGCTTCTTGTTCATCTGATCTTGTGCAGTCTTCAGAGCGGTCTTCGGGTCAACCTCTCCACGGATTGCCTTATTCACATTCTCAACCAGGCTGTCCTGAACAGCCCCGGGTGGTGTAGAAGACGTCGGTGTAGGCCTCGGCGTCCTTTGCAGCCTTTGCAGCTTCTTCGTAGGCAGCCTTGAAGACCGGGTCGTTAGCGATCTCCGGCGGGTTGGCAACGAGCTTGTCAAGAGCGCTTGTTGCTGCCGGGAAGATGATCGCACCACCGTCGTGGGTCCATGCGTATTCGTTCTCAGCGTTGGTGATCCACTCGGCGAACTTCATTGCCAGAGGTGCGTTCTTGGTCGAGACGGACACGCCGATGTACTGGCCTTCGAAGACCGGCTTGATTCCAGGGTTGGTCGGGAAGGGGCCGACACCGGTGTTGTTGTAGACGGTCGCGTTGTTTGCCTTGACGGACTTGAGGAAGGAGGCGTTCGGGGTACCGAATGCCAGGTTTCCATCCGCGTATGCCTTGCCCGGATCAGGTTCGCCGGTCAGCGAGTCCTTCGGGATTGCACCGCTCTTGTAGAGCTCAGCGAGGCGGGTCACGTACTTGATTGCCTGCTCATTGTCAGCAAAGTTGAACTCGGTCTTGTCAGCATTCATCAGGCTGACACCCATTCCGTGAAGCTGGGCGGTCATGTACCACTGCGGGGAGCCGTAGATACCGTAGTCGCCCTTACCGTCAGCGCCGACCTTTGCGGCGTAGTCAAACATCTCTTCCATGGTCTTGGGAGAGGTGTTTTCATCCAAGCCTGCGCGCTTGAAAACTTCCTTGTTGTAGGTGGTGATGTAGGGGCCGAAGTACCACGGAAGTGCGGTGTGGTGCTTGTTTGCACCCAGCTCGGTCGAGTCCCAAATGGTCTTGACGAACTTGTCACCAATACCGGGAGCCTTCACGTCAAAATCCATGAGGAGGTTGGACTTTGACAGGGCCAGGATGGTGGAGGAAGGAACGTTCACAACGTCTGCCATCTGGCAGTTGGTTGCCTGAGCAGTGATGGTCTGGTCGAATTCGGCGCCGCCTGCCTGATCAGTCCACTTGATTTTGACACCGGGGTTAGCGTCCTCAAATTCCTTGATCTTCTTGGTGAAGAAGTCGCCGAAGTCGGTCTTGAGGCCCTGGGTCTGGGAAGGTGATTTCGCCTTCGACCTTTGAGGTGTCGATCTTCGAATCATCGAGATTCGTTGCGGGGATATCACAGGAGACATCGGGCTTGGGGATTGAACCTGATGCGGATCCACCGCTTGCAGAACTTGAGGAAGAGTCGCTGCTGCCGTTCGAGCAGGCGCTCAATCCTAGAGTGCTCACCATGGCCAGTGCGACGACGCCAGCGGCCATCTTTTTCTTCAACATGCGAAACCTCCATTGGTTCGTGTCGTAGATCGATATGAATACCGAATCACTAACTATCTCGTGTTAGTTGATAAGCCTAGGCTACCGTTGAGAACCTAGCTTTACGTTGCGTAGCGGACAATTGTTATAGATCCGTTACACAAACGATGAATTCGATGGTCAGCGGATTCATCCGCGCACCGAATTCGGGGCGCGCATCAGGGCCACACGAGCGAGTCCCGATGCCATCTTGAATGGCATCAAGCCAAACAAAAGTCCGATTCGAATGCGGCAAATCTTCCCAGTGACCCGCCAGGGCAAGCTCTCGCTCATTCCACGACGAGGCACTCCACCCGACTTCACTTCGAGGAACGATCGTGAGCACACGACCTTCCCCTCGCAGCTCGAGGACCTTCAAGCCCGGTCGGTGCCCGCCTTCTTGAGGCTTGACGCCCACATCCCATAGATCTTCAAGCTCAGCGCACCCAAACCCATCTGGATTAGCGCCGGGCATATCCGCATAAGCAATATCTGTCTCCCCCACCCACGAGGCCGTCCACCCCTTTCCCGGGATGCGCAGACGAACCCCTGCGCGAGGAATGCGCTCTGGCCAGTGCCCATAGGGAGTCATTTCAACCTTGACGACGAGGCAACTTCCCGGCAACGCAGCCCCCGCGGATACACCTGATTTTTCCGTCTACGGGAGTGAAACTCCAGCGAGCTTCAAGCCCAAACTGTGCAGCTGGCGGCGCCCAGCGTTCAATCAGCACCCGCGTCCCATGTTCACAAGAGCTTCCGTGCCAGGTTCTGCGCAGGAGATGCAAACGTGCCATTTCCCATCGCTGAGCGTGGGAGACTCCCCATTGCCCGGTCCCTGTTCCCAGTGGACCCAGATCATTAGAGGAAATCCCCAATAATCGACGGGACCGCGACCTCGATCGTTGTCCGTTGGCGCACGGTAAACGCTGATCTCTGCCATGATCGGGAAGCCCGCCCAAACTCCACGCGCCCACGATCGTCAAACACGGCGCCGCACTCGGCCCTCGTCAGAGGAAAGCAGGGAAGAGGCCGACGAAGCCAGCACGCAGCGCTCCTCGGCCTCGCCACCCGATTTCTGCGAGCGCTCACGAAGGATCGGCGCATCAGGTGCGAGCGCGCGAATCCATGCCCAGGTCCCCGCATAGGGACGTGAAAGCGCATCAACCAAGCCATCGCAGACGAAATTTCCGTCGTGCACGTCCTCTCCGAAATCGCCGCCGTAGGCAAGAGCACGACGCCCATCAGGAAGGGTGCGCCACAGCGCATGGTCACGCCACTCCCACACAAAGCCTCCAGCGTGACGAGGATGGCTCATTTGCTCGGCATAAGCGGCAGCTCCACCGGGGCCGGTTCCCATCGCATGAAGGTACTCGCACATGATGTGGGGGAGCACTGCGAATACGTTCTTTCGCAGCGTCATCCACAGTCGCACTTGCATGGCTTGGGACAGCAACAGGGGCATGTAGATCCGTGTCATCAAGCACCGCAGCAACTTCTTCAAGCGTCGGATACATCCGCGAGTAGATATCGACGTACTCCATGGCGTGGTCGCCTTCGTAATGGACGATCCCGCGTCCGTGGGTGCGTGCGTGGAGCCAACGCGCGCCCCCTGCCAAGTTACGTCCCGTTCCAGATTCGTTCCCCAGGCTCCAGCAGAAAATGCTGGCATGATTCTTGTCGCGCTCAAAGGCGCGTTCGGTGCGGTCAAGGTAGGAGGCTTCCCACCGCGGATCATCGGAGGGGTTATCGATCCAGGTACGGTCCCCCTCGAAACCGTGGGTTTCGATATCTCCCTCGAGCATGACCCACAGTCCAATTTCATCGGCCAGATCAAGAAGGTGCGGGTGAGGGCGGATAATGAGAGCTTCGGATCGCGTTGATTCCCATCGATTTCATCAGTTCAAGATCGGTTCGCGCGAATTCTTCGCTGAATACTCGCCCTTCGTCGGCGCGAATTTCGTGGCGATTGACACCATTAAGCGTCAGGGGATGCCCATTGGCGTGCAGAACACCATCAACGATTTCGACCCTTCGGAAGCCGAGGCGCAGGTGGCGCTCTTCCGTCAGGCGGCCTCCCTCCCCCACCGCTTGCACGCGCGCGGCGTAAAGTTTCGGGGATTGCGGGCTCCACGGCTGGACAGTTCCGAGGCCGATGTTTTCGCTCCGGTAGCGACCATCCTCCCCTCGCGCGAGCGTCAGCGTTGATGCCCCGAGGCCTTCGATGTCCAGATTCGCTTCAAGAGTTTCACTTTGCGCTCCCCGCACTCTTAGCTCAAGGTTGCAAATCCTTGCCCAGCCTCGTAATCGGTGTTGATCCACAGATCTTCGATTGAAAAAGCGGGGAGATAGCGGAGCGAAACTGAACGAAACACGCCTGGAAGCCACCACTGATCCTGGTCCTCAAGGTAGGAGCCAGCACTGAACTGATGGACGCGAAGAGTAACTGTATTTTCACCGGGGACAAGTGCCTGGGTGATGTCGAATTCATGGGCGAGGCGTGAACCGCGGGCCATTCCGATCCATTGGCCATTCACCCAGACGACGACTTGGGATTCAACGCCCTCGAAGCGCAGGCGAATCTGACCTCCCGATGAAAGCCAAGACTCCGGACACGTGAAATACCGCGAATAGTCGCCGACTGGATTATCTTCCGGAGGAAAGGGTGGATCCACGGGGAATGGAAAATCGACATTGGTATAGGCGGGAGCACCCCAACGACCTTCTCCCCTCAACACCCAATGGCTGGGCACGTCAATAGTCTCTGTCTCAGGGACAAGAGGTTGTTCAAAGGCCACTTCGGGATTGATATTGGGGTTTGGATCGCTGCGGTGATAGTCGAAAAACCACGTTCCATCCAGACTCAACTCACCCGGGTCATCAGCGAAATATGCACGCGGTAACACGAGTTTTCCTCTTCCCGGTGCATATGAGGGCGTAGTCTTCATCATGAGCCTTTCAGGTAAGTCAACATCGACGCCTTGTAGCACACCTAGACTAACACGTTATAGTTGTTATATTCACGCAGATTCGATGGGCCCAGCACCAAGGGAGATGAAATGGATCGAGCCACTCGGGCAGACGTCGCTCGTGCAGCGGGCGTCGCTCCCTCAACCGTATCGCTCGTGCTCAATGGTCGCGGGCCAGAAGTCAAGATTGCACCAGCGACGATCCAGCGTGTTCAAGATGCTGCACGCGAACTCAACTACATCCCCAACGCAGCCGCCCGGTCGCTGCGCCGCGGCAAGTCCCACCTCATCGCCCTCCTTATGGCCGAGCTGCCGGACGATCCCTTCGTGCCCGTCGTCCACACGGTCCTCACGACCGCAATGATCGACATTCAGCGCCACGGCTACCTACTCCTCCCCCTGTTCCAGTCGGGCGACGGAGCCTCGGACGCCGAGGTCATCCGCGGGGTCCTGGGCGACACACAACTGGCCGGCATCATCCGCGAGACCACGTCGGCCGAGGCCTTCACCTCGCGCCTGCTCGCCAACCTCGGCATCCCCGTCGTCGCCATGTCGATGATCGAGGCCAACCCGACCGGATCAGAGTCCTCCCTCATTCGCATCGACGAGGGTGCCGGCGTGCGCGACGTTCTCTCTGACTGCGCGCTCGTAGATCCGGCAACCGGCACGGGTCAGGGGCATGCCGTCTTCCTGGCTGGCCCGAACACGAATCACGCGCGCCAGAACCCGATCGCGAGCGCGTTCGGCACGAAGTTCACCCTCTACTCACTGCCCGACTGGGAACCCACCACGGCCTACCAGGCCGCGCTGCGCCTCCTCGACGAGGACCCCTCAATCTCGCTCATCGCCCTGGCCGACGACTCGCAGGCCCCCGGCGTCTTCCAGGCTGCCGCAGACCTGGAACTGTCAGTACCCGGGGACCTGTCGATCCTCGGCTTCGGCAACCAGGACCACCGCAGCGCCTCCGCACTCGGCCTCACGACGGTCGAGTGGCCCCTCAAAGACATGACCGAGGCTGCCGTCTCCTCGATCATCAACGTGATCGAGGGTCGCTCCCCCATGACCGACATTCACCCCAGCGCATCCATCGACGAGGAGGCCCCGGACGGCACCCCGATCGCGACGATCCCGACGCGCCCGGTCTGGCGCTCATCGGTGGCCAGGCGCGCATGGGAGACGCACTCCCCCGCCGCGTCGGCAGTCGCGAGCTTATTCCCCCACCCGCTCAGACGCACACACCCATTGCTGACACGGTCTCACCGGAAACACCACAAATAGTGACAGGGAAACTATGATGGGTGCATTCCGACCTTTGCAGGAGAGTGTCATGAGCGACAACGAGCTAACGCCCACCCCACACGACGTCCAGTTCACCGTTGCGACGCCCGACGGTCAGCCGGGCCAAGGGCTCATTGCCGTCACCGGGCGCACGCGTGATGCCCTCATCGCAAGCCTGACGAGTAGCCTCGCCACGACAGGCAAGTACACCCCCGACGCCCGGGCTGTCTCCCCTCAGGTCCTCGGCTTGACAGCCTCGACGGCGACCGCTGTCGCCTCCACTGCCGCATCCGCGGCAATCGCCCCGACTCTCTTCATGGCCACGGCCAATCCCGCGACGCTCATGCAGCTCGGCTCCGGTGTTGGTTCCGCCGTCAGCGGGAGCCGGTGGAATCGTCGCCCAGGCACCCTTCATTCCCGTCGCCGCCTCGCTCCCTGTCGTTGCCCCACTCGCGCTCATGGGGGTTGTTAACACAGCCGTGACCATGCGCCAGTTCCAGGCAGTCAACGCCAAGCTGGATACTATCGCAACCACTCTCACCAACCTCCTCGTGCGCACAGACATCACGCAGATCGCCGGACTCATCGCCGCCTCGAAAACCCTGGGCGACATCACCGAGGAATACGGCGAGCTCGGGCACTTTACGCCGTCCATGACGGCCCGTTTCGCAGTGGCCGAACAAGCCCTCGAAGCCGTCGCCCGACGCCAGGAGCTCCTTCTCCTGTCCGCGGAAAGCCGCGCTCTGGATACCGACACGCCCATCGACGATGTCATCCGCGACGTCAACGCCGCTGGGCTCGCATACATTACCGAGGTCCAGGTGCGCCACTGCACGTAGCGCTCGCCCTGCAGGAATGCCCGGCACTGGTCGCCAAACGTAGACAACAGCTGACGGAGTGCATCGATAAAACCAATGAGCGGTGGAGCACGCTGAAAAATCTGTCGGAGGGGGTGAAGGCTAAGATCACCGAGTACGAAGAGGAAGATGCAAAAGAAGTCAAAACGTTCTCCCGCCAGACATCACGATCTCTCGGCGTTGAAAGAACGCCGAGAGAAGATCCTCGAAAAATGAAAAAGGCTCTCATCGATGAACACGGTTCGAAGCTGGAGGCCTTCAAGGAGCTCTCACAGAGCCTGCTGAGAGCAGCAGGAATCGCGCGCGACGCTCGTCTACTGGCGCGACGATGCGGGCGAGCATTCGTTCCTCACCGAGCAGCTGAGCATCGATCCCTCGCGCTGAGCATCCATCGACAGTTCACCTTTCACATGCCCGCGCGGCACCGAGCGCCGATGCCCACACCCACATGCGCTCTAAAGTGGCCCCATGGATCCCGAATACGTATTCAGCAAGGCCCTGCCCTATCTGACAGGCAGGCTCAAAGATGCCGGCCTCACGGTTCAGATTGGCTTCAACCGAACCGAGCGCACGGTATTCCTCCTCCTCAACGATTCCGTGAAGTGCAGCATTCAGGACTCATGACCAACCTGATATCTACGGAACCGAACGAGCACCGCGATCTGATGGATCCGTGGGTCCCGTACCTCATCGAGCGGACACGCATCGGGGAAACCATCCTGAACAATCCCGACGAGCTACGTCGACTCATACGCACCCTGTTCTGCAATGGGGACGCTGCCACTCACCCTCACCTTTCTTACGCCCGCAAATTCCCCGACGGACTCGCGCTGACACTCAGTCTCGACTACGAGACCCCCCAGTTCAGGCTGATCGATGAGCAGCTGGCTCAGTGCTCGATGAGCGTCGACGAGCTCTTCGACTATGCACAAACGAACACCGACGACATCCCCATCGGACACATCCGGCAGTACGGTCCGTTCACCTGCATGTCGGCGCAATCCCCGTTCGTCACGGCGAAGGTCGCGAACATGCCCGAGCTTATGTCGCGTTTCCTCATTGATGCGCCGCACGGCCTGTTCTTTATGATCCCGGCGAACCACATGATCTGCTACGCCCCCGCAGACCCCGCGAACATCTCGGAACAGCTCACGACCCTCGCGGACTTTAGCCGCCTCCCCGTCATCGCCACGATCATGCAGGACCCGGACGCCGTTCTGAGCCGCAACATCTTCTACTATTCGCCGGAAGGAACGTACGAGACGATCACACAGGACGACGATCCGGCCCTCGAGGAGTTCTTCACGAATCCACGCATCGATGCCGAGACCGTCCGCACCTGCGTCGATCAGTACCTTTCGCCCTCCCCCGCTTTCCGAGCGCGATTCGCGTTACCCTAGTCGCCCGGCCGACACGAGGGACACATCGGACAATCCTCGACGCAAGCAGGAGGACGGCAGGCGGCCTCGCACGCCGAGGATGTATAAACGTGCGGGGCGGGCACCGGTGGGTGCCGCCCTACACGCGTACGTCTCTCAGAGGCTCACAGCGCCAGGTTTTCCTTCACGACATCAGCCAAACGCGAAGCCACGCCATCAGCTTGCGCCTGCGTCGCAGCCTCGACCATGACGCGAACCAAAGGCTCGGTACCGGAGGGCGCAGCAGCACGCGTCCGGTATTGACCCAGCACAGCCTCGGCGGCAGCAACGGCCTCGGCCACGACCGGGTCGGTATTCGCGCGAGAACGATCCACTCCTCCAACGTTGATCAGGGTCTGCGGGAGGCGCTTGATGAAGCTGGTGAGGTCGGCTAGGTCTCGACCGGATTCCTTCACCATGCGTGCCAACAGCAGCGAGGAGAGAATACCGTCGCCGGTGGTCGCATGCTTCTTCGCAATGATGTGCCCGGACTGCTCGCCGCCCAAGGGAGTAGCCGCCCTCGAGCATCGCTTCGAGCACGTAGCGGTCACCAACTCCGGTCTGAACCGTCTGAATACCAGCCTCCTGCATGGCAAGAATCAAGCCGAGATTCGACATCACCGTGACAACCAGAGTGTCCTTGGCAAGCTGGCCTTCATCGCGCATATGCACAGCCAGGGCGCCCATGATCTTGTCACCATCAACGAGATTTCCGTGGCGGTCAACCGCAAGACAACGGTCAGCATCGCCATCGTAGGCAACGCCGAAATCGGCCTCGGAGGCAACGGTCAGCGCCTGAAGCTGCTCGGGATGGGTCGAGCCGGCCTTGTCGTTAATGTTGCGCCCATCGGGAGCCGCATTAATGACAACGGCATCGGCACCCGCCTGACGGAAGGCTTCGGGAGCGAGGAAAGACGCACCACCATTGGCGCAGTCAACCGCGATGCGTAGACCATGAAGGTCTGTACCCAAGGAGGTCATGAGGTGCTCAATGTAGGACTTTTCCGCCCAGTCATCGTCATATTCGACCTCACCAACGGCGGCGCCAGTGGGACGATCCCAAGGAGTATTGAGGAGCTCTTGGATTTGGTCCTCGACTTGGTCAGGGAGCTTGTAGCCGCCGTGCGCGAAGAACTTGATGCCGTTGTCGGGCATAGGGTTGTGCGAAGCGGAGATCATGACGCCCAGATCGACTGAGGACGAGGCCGTCAGGTGCGCAACGGTCGGGGTGGTGACGACACCGACACGGACAACGTCCATTCCGGCGCTTGCCAGGCCAGCCGCCAGCGCGTGGTCGAGGAATTCGCCGGAGATTCGCGTATCGCGACCGATGATGGCTTTTGGTTTGTGTCCCGAGGCCGGGCGTCCCTGAATCGTCAGGCGAGCTGCCGCTTCACCCAGTTCCAGTGCGAGGGGCGCGGTCAAATCAACATTTGCCAGTCCGCGTACGCCGTCAGTTCCGAACAACCTTGTCATCGGGGTTCCTCCCGCTCGAAAATTAATCCACCGCTATTCTAGCTGCTCACTGTTCACTCAATCGATTGACCAGCAAGCAACATTGCAGGAAAGCAAGCAGAGAACAAGGCATTCTGAATACAAAGGTGTGGCCCCAATCTTCCGATTGAGGCCACACCTTGAAGTAAAGGCGAAGATCAGCGCTTCGAGAACTGCGAAGCCTTGCGTGCCTTCTTGAGGCCTGCCTTCTTACGCTCAACAGCGCGGGCGTCGCGGGTCAGGAAGCCAGCCTTCTTCAGTGCGGGGCGGTTCGCGTCACGATCGATCTCGTTCAGTGCGCGGGAGATGCCCAGGCGCAGCGCGCCGGCCTGGCCGGAGATGCCGCCGCCATTGATACGAGCGATCACATCGAAGCGACCGTCGATATCGAGCAGGGTGAAGGGTGACTTCACGAGCTGCTGGTGCAGCTTGTTCGGGAAGTAATCTTCAAGAGTGCGTCCGTTAATGGTCCACTGGCCGTTGCCGGGAACCAGGCGAACACGGGCAACGGCTTCCTTACGGCGGCCAAGGCCCGCGCCGGGCGCGGTGATGGACTGACCAGCACCAGCAGGCGCTGACTCAGTCTCTGTGGTGTAGGAGCTGGGGACAACTTCCTCATCCAGCTCAAGAATCTCGGTGGTCTCAGCCACAGTTCTCCTCAGTGCAGTTCGTTGGGCTCAGAAGCGCGACGCGCTCACTCGGGCGACCTGGGTGATTTCGTAGGGAATCGGCTGCTGGCCGATGTGCGGGTGCTCAGCTCCGGCGTAGACGTGCAGCTTCTTGAACTGCGCGCGGCCGAGGCTGGTGTGAGGAAGCATGCCACGGACTGCCTTCTCAACTGCGCGTTCAGGACGCTCAGCCATGAGATCGCGATAACGTGTTGCACTCAAACCACCGGGGCGACCGGAGTGGCGGTAGGCCATCTTCTGATCAAGCTTCTTACCGGTGAGGGCAACCTTGTCCGCATTGATGATGATGACGTAATCGCCCATATCAAGGTGAGGGGCAAACGTCGGCTTGTGCTTCCCACGAAGGATAGCGGCAACCGAGGCCGCCAGGCGGCCGAGGACGACGTCAGTGGCGTCGATGACGTACCACTGCTTGTCGGCATCCGCCGGCTTAGGTGAATAGGTGCGCACGGGCGTAACCTTCAATTCTTTCTGTCATGGGGCCTAGCATCGAGTATTCGACGCACCGGCCCGCTATGAAACGGTTCCGCGAGGCATCAGCCGAATTTCTTCTCCGGCGAGTGGGAAGGCACCGAAGGTCCAGCTGACACACAGCACCTGCTAGTTTATGCGTCTGCTGCGCTCCGGGTCAAAGCGCAGGCCAGAGTGTGGCTAATTCCTCAAATCGTTTCTTGCTCAACCAGCGCAGCAATTGCCACCCATGGCCCACTCTTCAACGCTTCCATCGAAGGCGAAGCCACGAATCCGGCGAGTGCGGTGTACCTGCGCACTCCACTCGGCCTCGTCGGGATAGCTAACGGATTCCAAAGTCAGCCCGTGCGCGGGGGCAATGGGGGCCGCGTCCTGGCGCGAGGCATTCTCGAGCAGTTGCGCGGGCCATGTCTCCTCGCGCGCTCCCCTACCGACTTCAATAAGGGCACCGACAAGAGAGCGAACCATGGAGTGACAGAAGGCGTCAGCGCGCACGTGACACTCAAGTACGCCGTTTTCCTGGGCCTCGGGAGCAATGCGTAACTCACGCAGTTCACGAATCGTCGTCGCACCCTCGCGCGGGCGGCAATACGCAAGGAAGTCATGCTCACCCAGCAACGGTTGCGCCGCACGGTTCATTGCCTCGACGTCAAGGGCGTGGGGGACCTCGCACACATCCCAGCGCCTAGCTAAAGGGAAGCTTCCCTTCCGGGGCGAGGCGGTAGGTGTAGGAGCGCTCAAGGGCGGCGAAGCGCGCATCGAAGTCAGTGCTCACGACGCTCACGCGATCAACGCGCACATCACTGGTTCCTCGAGGAGCCTTGAGCCCACTGCCAATTGCGAAATCAACATACGCGCGCCCGAGAGGAATTCACTCGCCGCTGGAGAGCATCCGCACACGCTGCGCTCAGTTCCCCTTCATCGCTGGGTCGATTCTTCTCCCTCACGAGGCCTCGGAAAGCCTCCGCGGAACAATCGAAGTGAGCAACCTGGTGACGCGCATGCACTCCCGCATCGGTCCGCCCTGCGACGGTGAGGATCACAGGACGGCGCAAAATCGTCGTCAAGCGCTTGGGTGAGAACTCCTTGAACAGTGCGCAAACCATCTTGGGCAGCCCAGCCGTGAAAGAAAGTCCCATCGTAGGCAAGGTCAAGACGGATCCTCAGCGAGGCAGATTCTAGAGCTCCCATGAGCGCACTCCCCCGATAATTCCGGCGTCGTTGGGAACGATAATGACATCGTCCCCAAGCTTTTCGCGTTGGGAAGGAACAATGCGCTTCGAGTTCCCGCCGCCCAAATAGAGTCGGTCCCACATGTACATGGGGCGCAGGCCCTCAACAACGCGACGGACGCGACGTGACCAATGCATATCGCCCAATCGCAAGCGTTCGTGCTCGCCGATGTAGTCGTCGTAGGTGAGCCCCAGCGAATCGGTCCCCTGAGAGACTTCAACATGTGGGGCCAGACGCCCACCGTCAAAAACTGCGTTTCCAAGACCCGTACCCAGCGTGATGATCATTTCTAGGCCACGTCCGGTGATCACCCCGGCTCCTGCAACTTCTGCATCATTGAGGACTTTAGTGGGGATGCCCAAGGCACTCTCAATAGCCTGCCCCATATCGAAAGTGATCCCACATTTTCGACGAGCTCAGGGAGAACGCGCGAACAGCGGGACCGTCTTTTCGTGATGTAGTGCGGAGTCGCGATGACAACGCCGTGGCGAATCATTCCAGGCATTCCAACGGGTTACGCGGTCGGCTTCTGGAAGCTGAGCAGGCAAGATCGACAAATCGTTTCGAACCAGCAGCTGCAGGAGGAGCGGGTAGGCGTTGGAGTGCGTTTTTGGGCGGAGCAACCATTGTTCCCCGGTCCATCGAGTACGGAGGCTTTGATTCGCCGCCGCCGCAATCGACTGCCAGTGTCATCTCGCGAGTCATAGCTACAGGCTACAGCCACCACCGGCTTTCATCCTGAAGAGGAAAGAAAAATAGAGGTCACATTGGGTGTAGCACAAGGGCCGGGCACCACAGTTGTGGTGCCCGGCCCCGAAAAGTCGCTTACGCGAGCGTGGTCACTTCTCTTCTTCGACCTGCTCGGCGGCGTCAGCTTCTTCGCCGGCCTCGGCTGCGATTTCTTCAGCCTCGTTAGCCTTGGCGAGGTCGCCTTCTTCACGAGCCTCTTCGGCGCGCTCTGCTGCTGCTTCTGCGGCTTCCTCAGCTTCTGCTGCAACTTCAGCAGCAGCGGCCTTTTCGGCAGCCTTCTCAGCAGACTTCACGACTGCCTTCTTCTCGACGGCCTCCATGCAGAACTCAATCTGCATCATGGGGGCAGTGTCGCCCTTGCGGTTGCCCAGGCGGGTCAGACGGGTGTAGCCGCCCTTACGCTCGGGGTCAAGAGCAGGAGCAATGACGTCGAACAGGGTGTAGAGGGCATCGCGGTCGGTGATAACGCGTGCAACGGTACGGCGAGCGTGGATGTCGCCGCGCTTTGCCTTGGTCACGAGCTTCTCAACGAAGGGGCGCAGGGCCTTAGCCTTGGCCTCGGTCGTGGTCAGAGGCGGTGTTCAATGAGCTGAGTCGCGAGGTTCTTTTGAGGATCAGCTTCGGGTGTGCCGGGCTTCCGCCCAGACGAGCACCCTTCTTGGGGGTGGGCATTTTGTCTCCTAGGAATTTATGCGTCCACCGGACGCAGCATGTCAGATGGACTGGTCGTCGCTGAAGTGGATAGACCCGGATTCGCTGGCCTCACCGGAGGGCAGGACGGAATCCTTCAGGGTCATACCAAGGGGTTGCAAGAGCTTCTGATTTCTTCAATCGACTTCGTTCCGAAGTTGCGAATGTCAAGCAGATCCGCCTCGGAGTGAGCCACGAGCTCGCCAACAGTGAGGATTCGCGGCGACGCAGGGGCGTTGTAGGGAACGCGACTGCAGGCCGAGGTTCTCAACGGGCAGCGCGAGGTCGGCAGCGAGAGTGGCATCGGTGGTCGAGGGACCAACTTCAATGCCTTCGGCTTCCTCGTTCAGCTCGCGCATCAGACCAAGAGCTCAGCAAGGTCTTGCCAGCGGAGGCAACGGCGTCGCGCGGGGTGATTGCCGGCTTGGTTTCGACATCGATGATCAGGCGATCGAAGTCGGTGCGCTGCTCAACACGCGTTGCCTCGACCTTGCAGGTCACCTTGACAACGGGCGAGTAGATCGAATCGATCGGGATGCGGAAATCTCAGCCTGAGGGTCCTTGTTCTGAGCTGCCGAAACGTAGCCGCGGCCACGCTCAACAGTCAGCTCGATCTCCAGCTTGCCCTTTTCGTTCAGGGGTTGCCAGGTGCAGATCGGGGTTGTGAATCTCAACGCCGGCCGGAGGGTGATATCCCCTGCGACGACCTCTCCCGGGCCTGCCTTGCGCAGGTACATGACAACAGGCTCGTCATTCTCGGAGGAGAGAACGATCTGCTTGATGTTCAGGATGATCTCGGCGACGTCTTCCTTCACGCCCTCGATCGTGCGGAACTCGTGAGGCACTCCATCAATGCGGATGGAGGTCACAGCAGCGCCGGGGATCGACGAGAGCAGGGTTCGGCGCAGGGAGTTACCCAGCGTGTAGCCGAAACCGGGCTCAAGGGGCTCCAGGATGAAACGGGAGCGCAGTTCGCTGACCTTCTCTTCGGTCAGGATGGGTCGCTCTGCAATGAGCACGTCTTAGTCCTTTCTTCCCGGCGCCCGCCATATGACGCCGGATAGGGGTCCCGCATTGCGGGGAAAAAGGTAAGGACGAGGCCACGGATTCTTTTGTGATCCCGCCCAGACGTGGGGGGTGGATTTCCGTCGGATTTCCACCCTCCGAGGCTCAGACGCGACGACGCTTCGGGGACGAGCGCCGTTGAATGCCTGGGGCGTCACGTCCTGGATCGAGCCAACTTCCAGGCCAGCAGCCTGCAGCGAGCGGATCGCGGTCTCACGGCCGGAGCCGGGACCCTTCACGAAGACGTCGACCTTCTTCATGCCGTGCTCCTGAGCGCGACGCGCGGCAGCCTCGGCGGCAAGCTGAGCAGCGAAGGGGGTCGACTTACGCGAACCCTTGAAGCCCACCTGACCGGAAGAGGCCCAGGAGATCACTGCACCGGTGGGGTCAGTGATAGAAACGATAGTGTTGTTGAACGTCGACTTGATGTACGCGTGTCCGTGAGTAACGTTCTTTGAAATCCGGCGGCGCGGCTTGCGTCCAGCGCCGGAACGAGTGGTCTTTGCAGCCATTACTTTCAGTTCCTTCGAAGTCGTGTTGTATCAGTCCACACAGGACTGAGTGGCTTTACTAGCCTTCTTCTTACCTGCAACGGTGCGCTTGGGGCCCTTGCGGGTACGCGCATTGGTCTTGGTGCGCTGACCGTGGACCGGCAGGCCACGACGGTGACGAAGTCCCTGGTAGGATCCGATCTCAATCTTGCGACGGATATCTGCCTGAACCTCACGACGCAGATCGCCTTCCACCTTAAAGGTGTTCTCGATGTATTCGCGCAGCTTGACGAGGTCTTCCTCGGTAGCATCCTTCACGCGAAGATCGGGGCTCACGCCGGTGGCCTCGAGGGTCTCCTTGGCGCGGGTGCGTCCAACTCCATAGATGTACGTGAGCGCGATCTCCATACGCTTTTCGCGAGGGAGGTCGACGCCGGCAATACGTGCCATGTTTATGCTCCAAATTGTTCATCGGAGGTCGTCACCACTCCTCCCGGGTGAGCCACCCGGCCCCGGCCTCCGAACCGAGGGTCGCGCAAGCGCGTGTGGAATGATGCTGCCGGATTGCTCCGGCGTTTTCACAGCGAGGGATCAGCCCCTGACGCTGCTTGTGCCTGGGGTTGTCACAGATGACCATGACGTTGCCGTGGCGACGAATCACCTTGCACTTGTCACAGATCTTCTTGACACTCGGCTTGACCTTCATGGTGTGTACCTCCGCTACCCGCGGGTAGCTTGTGTCGGTTTGTTCACTTGTAGCGGTAGACGATGCGGCCTCGGGAGAGGTCGTAGGGGCTCAGCTCGACGACCACACGGTCCTCGGGCAGAATGCGGATGTAGTGCTGACGCATCTTGCCGGCAATGTGGCCAAGCACGATGTGTCCATTGCTCAATTCCACGCGGAACATCGCATTCGGCAAGGCTTCGACAACCGTGCCTTCGATTTCGATGACGCCGTCCTTCTTCGCCATATCCTCCGTCTATCCTCTACTACTTTTTCGGAATCGGGCGGCCGCAGGCCGCTCGGGATGGTCTTCGGAAACAGGCATACTGGTCCCAAAGACACGTCCAAGGGTCGAGCCTACGCTATTTGAGGCCCTCTTGAAAAGCCGGAGACAATGTCTATCGCCTCACGCTTGATGTCAGTCGAGGCTGACCGGGGTCACGCCGAAGGGCGCTAAGCCAGCCACTCCCCCATCGATCGCACTGAGAATGCTGATGCCATCGTCGAGGATCGCCACGGTATGCTCCCACTGAGCGGCATCCGAACCGTCAACCGAACGCACGGTCCAGTCATCGTTTTCTGTCAGGGTCTCAATATCACCGGTCGTCAGCATCGGTTCCACAGCAAGAACCATTCCGGGGCGCAATTTCGGCATGAGTCCGCGCACGCGATAGTTCAGAACCTCCGGGTCCTGATGCATCTTTGTTCCGATGCCGTGCCCCGTGAAGTCCTCGATAATTCCCGCTTCCCAGCCCAGGTCTTCCGCGCGTTCAGCAACGACGCGTTCCACGGCCTCGCCGATCGCGCTCACACGCTTTCCATGCGCGACGGAAGCAAGCGCGGCCCACAAAGCCTCGCGCGTCACCAGGTCCAGCTCACGCCTGCGCGCAACGCTCCCCTGCTTCGATACCACTGCCGAGGCCTCGGCCGGCGAGGACGCACCTGCTGCAGGAAGTGCGCTACCCCAGCGCTTGCCCGCGCCGGGACCCTGGTGGCGGCGCACCCAGGTGCTGGCGAAGTCCTCGTCGCTCGTGAATTCGTCGCCAATGACCAAGGTGAAGGCAGCGTCACCGTGCCACTGCTGGCCAGAGCGCTCGAGCCATGCGCCACAGTCAAAGCTCACGATGTCGCCCGCGGCAAGCTTGTACTTTCCTGGGATGCCATGGACGATAACGTCATTGGGGGAGATACATACGGTGGCGGGATAGCCGTAGTAGTTGAGGAAATTCGAACGGGCGCCGCAGCGACGGATCGCGTCGGCACTCACTTCATCGAGTTCAGCTGTCGTGATACCAGGACGCGCTGCTTCACGCAGGCTGCGGTGAATTTCTGCGACGACAAGTCCAGACTCACGCATCCACTTCATCTGGTCGCGAGTTTTGTATTCAATGCGGGACATGCTGTTTCCTTCAGATAAAAATTATGGGGCGCGATGGTCGTTTGCCACCGCGCCCCAGTTTTGCGTCAACGCCACATCGAGCGCCATGTACGCAATGCTTTTAGTTATTGAGACCGTCCAAGACTGCGAAGATGCGTTCGCTGACTTCGTCAATCGTTCCACGACCATCGATTGCCTGAAGCAGATCCTGGTCTGCGTAGTAGGTGGCCATGGGCTCGGTCAGTTCATGATAGATCTCGAGGCGGTGACGGATGACGGGTTCCCGTGTCATCCGCACGGTTCTGCTCGGTCGCGCGCTTTGAGCATGCGAGCAACAACCTCGTCTTCGTCGACCTGAATCTCGAGGACGGCGTCGAGGCTGACTCCGAGCTCCCCGAGCATGTCACGCAGAACATGTGCTTGCTCAAGCGTGCGCGGGTATCCGTCAAGAAGGAAGCCATTTGCGGTATCGGGCGCCGCGAGGCGAACCTTCACCATGGGGTTCGTGACAGAGTCGGGAACGAACTCTCCGCGTTCCATGTACTCCTTGGCACGCTTGCCCAGCTCAGTGCCCTCAGACATGTTGGCGCGGAAAATCTCTCCGGTCGAGATCGCAGGAATACCCAAACGCTTGGCGATACGTGCTGCCTGTGTGCCCTTGCCCGCTCCGGGAGGGCCGAGGAGAACGATAGCGGTCATCGCAAGAATCCTTCGTAGTGGTGCTGTTGAAGCTGTGTATTAATTTCCTTCACCGTCTGCAGGCCGACGCCGATGATAATCAGAAGGGTCGTGCCGCCGAAGGGCATCTGTCCTTGAGAAATATGCAGCGGGATGATCGCCAACGACGGGATCAGTGCGACAGTGACCAGGTAGAGAGCACCAGCGGTGGTGATTCGGTTGATCACGTAGCGCAGATATTCAGCCGTCGGACGACCGGCGCGATAGCCGGGAATGAAGCCACCGTAGCGCTTCATATTGTCCGCTACTTCATCGGATCGAAAGTGATCGCGGTGTAGAAGAAGGTGAAGAAGAGCGTGAGCAGGGCGTAGGTAGTCAGGTATGGCCACGCGTCCTGGTGGAAATTGGCACTGATCCATTGGACCCACTTGGAGTCCTGGCGTCCAAACTGTGCAAGCATCGGGGGGAATGCAAGAAGAGAAGAAGCGAAGATGACCGGGATAACGCCAGACATGTTGATCTTGAGCGGGATATAGTGGTGGTACCACCGTACTGGCGTCGGCCGATCATGCGCTTTGCGTACTGAACCGGAATTCGGCGCTGAGCCTGCTCGAGGTAGACAACCACAATCGAGACGACAAGCATCAGGCCGAGGATCGCGAAGACAGCACCCCACTTACCACCCTGGCCGATGGTCAGAAGCTGCGCGGGCATGCGCGCGGTGATCGAGGTGAAGATCAAGAGCGACATACCGTTACCGATGCCGCGCTCGGTGATCAATTCACCCAGCCACATGATGACGCCGGTACCGGCGGTCATCACGATCATCATGAGGAGGAAAGTCCACACGGAGTTCGAGGGGATAACCTTCTCAGCGCATCCGGCGAAAAGGTTGCCGGAGCGGGCCAGTGAGATCATCGTCGTCGACTGGAGAATACCCAAGAAGATTGTCAGGTAACGCGTGTACTGCGTGAGCTTTGCTTGGCCTGTCTGACCTTCCTTGTGGAGGTCGTCGAAGCGCGGAATCACGACGCGAAGAAGCTGGATAATAATCGACGCGGTGATGTAGGGCATGATGCCCAACGCGAAGACAGACAACTGGAGGAGCGCCCCACCGGAGAATAGGTTGACGAGGTCCAAAAGCGAGGCGTCGTTTTGCTGAGCTAGACACTTCGCAACTGCCTGTGAGTCAACGCCCGGAGTTGGGATGAAGGATCCAAGACGGAACATCGCCATAATGAACAGCGAGAAAAAGCTTCCGTCGAAGATCTGGGGGTACGGAATGCCTGCGCGAACGCACTGAGCAAGGCTCTCCCTAGTAGATGGAATAAATGCGATCCACAGA
>BNJS01002540.1_pt1 | contig 68737 bp, 70 predicted proteins | sample 8540461 | NCBI WGS metagenome assembly BNJS01 (sample SAMD00202454, study PRJDB9452) | human saliva metagenome | isolation source: human saliva | place: Japan
TGGAGGCGGTCCAGGATCGGTAGGTGACCCAGGCGCCGATCGCGGCGGCGGTCATCTGCCGGAACTACCGGCAACAATGCGCTGACATCATCGTGGTCCATGGTCGGGCAACCGGGATCGACCATGAGATTGTGAGCGCCGGGCCGAATCCGGCGTGGTTGGTGATGACCAGGATCGCCAGTGTCCGGCCCGATGCCGGCCGGGTAGCCGCTGCCACGTCGCCGCCCACATGACCGGCGGGACGGCGGCGCCAGCATCACCGGACAACAACAGCGTCGCGAAGCAGCCAGCGGCTCCTGCCACCCCCAGGCCGAGCAGTAACCCCGTCATCAGTGGTGCCGCTTCTCGGCTCCCAGCAGAACCGCCCAGACAGAGTCACCACCATCTTCGCAGTCACAATGGTGCGCAGGGTCGGCGGGATGGCGAACAGAGCCCACAATGGTTCCGTCGGTGAACTCCCGCCCACTCCAGGACATCACCACGCCCCACAGCCAGGAGGATCGTCGCGCTCACGCTCGTCGCCCCCAAACGGTGTAGCCGCTCCAGTCCGCTGGTCACCATGGACGCCGCCTTCCACCCCATGTCGGTGTCTCCGGCATACATCGGCAGCATAACCGCCGGCCGTGGTGACCACGACCAGGGTGAGGGCGGCGGTGATCGTCGCCACGCGCGTCACTGTGGCGAGCCGGTTTGCGAGCTCCGGCCGATCACGATCCAGGCGTTGCGATCTGTTCATCATGGGCCTCCCCGCCCCTGCGTCCAGTCACGTGCGAGGACCGCTCCGATCGGGCTCCAGAGCGTCCCGGTCCGCTGCCAGGACGATGTCCGAAGAGGACGCGCTCAAGGTCCAAGCCTCGGGCTGCCGGCTCGCCGAGTGTGATGGTGTCGATGACTCGTCCCCGGTGCAGGATGTCGACCCGGTCGGCGATGCGCGTCCAGGCTCATCAGTGGTGCCCGGTCGCCAGCACCGAGCCGCCGCGCCGTGTCACCTCCGCAGCAGCGCCGAAATCCGACGGCGGCAGAGCGGATCCAGCCGGCCATTCGACCGTCGAGGGACGACGATGTCCGGCTCATGCGCCGGGGCGCCGATCAGCCCACCGCAACCTGGCGCGTGCCCAGCGACGGGCGACGCACAGGCGTGTCTGACCAGCCGGTCAGCGCCAGCGCCTCACTCATCCGTGCCGTGAGCCTCCCTGCGCGCTCGGTATCCCGGCACCGATGATGCAGGCGCGCCAAAGATGTTCTGCGCCGGGCCGTGAGGGCTCGGGTGGGACAACAGGTCTCCACCAGGGTGGCCACCCGCCGCCAGGCATCCCTGGGGCGGAGGCGATATCGCGCCGTACGAGACCCTTCAGCGTCGGGACGCAACATGCCGAGGATGACGCGCGGGGTCGTGGTCTTCAGCGCCATTGGGACCTACGACGGCGCGGCACTCGCCCTCGGCGAGTGAGACTGAGAGCCGTGTGGAACAGGCACTCCGCAAGGCAACACGGACACCCTCAACCTCCAGGGCCGGGCGCTGTGCTGCTCATGATTCCCCAGGAGGCTGAAGACCTCGACAGAGAACGGTTACCGCGTCTCGTCGGTACTGGTGTTAACCCGTACCGGTTGCTCCGGCGTCAGGCGCGTTGTTCTCACCAGCCCAGACAGGCAGGAGACTGATGTTAGCCCCATGACGGCACCGGCTGCGGCCCTGGCCGCTGCCGTCGTCGACACGGAACGATGAGCGCCTCGGCGATGGCGCTCAATCTCCCTGACCTGCGGCTCGCACGGCGGCCGACAACGACGGGTAAGAGCCGCCAAGCCGAATGCATTCAGGAACTCCGGAGGACATCTCCTCGCGCGCCGACTCCTGACTGCATCGCCTGCTGCGGGTCGCTGGCTCCGGGTCAGTGCCGCCACCGCTGCGGCTGGCGCTGCTGCGCACCCTCGGCGATGAGCGGATCGAACAGGTCTGCTCACCACCACGGCCTCCTTGGTGGGGGAAGTGCCGGAAGAAGGTCATGTGGGAGACCCCGGCGGCCTTGGCGATAGCGGCGGCCGGGACGGTATCGAACCCCTGCTCGGTGGTGTCACGCGTGCGGTGCGCCGAAACGGGTCAGCGGTGGGCGTGGACTCATGCAGGAAATGTTAGTCGCCACGCCTGTAGTCGTAGCATCTCTGGTCGTTCTCGTCAGGCCGACGGCAGGAGCGCGGCAGGCACCACAGCCTTCTGGCGGGCGAGGCTGCCAGCCAGCGTCGTCGTCAGTAGCATGAGCCGGATCACCCAAACCTCAGGAGGAACTGATGCAGGCCCATCAGTGGTCGACCGCGTCCAGGCCATCAACTGGAACCGCGGCCGTGACGGGACACCGAGGTGGGACCGCCTCTGTAGCTTCTGGCTGCCCGGGGAAGGTGCGCCGCGCTGTCCAACGACGATGCAGTCCTAGGCCACCACCTCAACGAGGCCGAGAAGAACATGACCACCCGTGTCTTCCTGCGGCCTGACCCTCCTGGACACGATCACGGGGCACGGTTGTACATAGTCTCCCTCATCGGACGCCCGCACCTGCCCACGAGGAGGCGGTGCTCACCAGCATCGCCTTCATGGAGTCGGTCACGCCCGCTCCTACTCCTCGATCTTCTCCACGCTTATCTCGACGGCGGAGATCGACGAGGCCTTCCGCTGGAGCGAGAGGAACGCGGTGCTTCAGCGCAAAGGCCCGCATCATCTGGACTACTACCCGGCGACGACCCCGAAGCGCAAGTCGCCTCCACCATGCTGAATTAACCCTCTTCTACTCCGGCTACGCCCCCATGTACTGGTCAGCCACCGGGCGACCAACACATGACCTCATCCGCCTCATCATCCGCGACGAGGGGCCGTCCCGGGCTACTATCGGCTACAAGTACCAGTGCGGCCCGATGCGCGCGAGTCCTCGCCCGAGCACGTCGCAGAGGCTCAAGGACTACACCTTCCGAGGCGCTCGCGGAACCTACGACAACGAAAGGCAGTGCACCGAGACCTCTACGACGGGCTCGGCGGCCTGACCGAGGATGTCAAAGGATTCCTGCGCTACAACGCACCAACAAGAGCCCTCATGAACCTGGGTTGCAGGCACTGTTTCAGCCACGACGCCGTCGACGTCAACCCGGCGATCCTCGCCTCCCTGTCCCCCAACATGCCGACGAGAACCACGACTTCTTCTCCGGCTCGGGCTCCATCTACGTCATGGGCACGGCCGAGGCCACAGGACGGACGGACTGGAACTGAGCGCAGAGAGAGGCGGGACGAGGAGCGACTCCCTGGGTGGAAGCGGCTCCCATGGAAGAGAGGCTCGCGCCGGGTGCACACTTTCGCTATCTCCCAGCGCGCCAGAAAGGAATCATGCGCTCCTCCATCAAGTTCTCTCCGTCGCCGCCGCCCCCGCGCGCGGCTGTCGGACTGTCCGCTGCGATGAGGATGAGGTCTCTCAGCCCTCACCCGGAGGCTTCCTCGACGGCCTCACGCCAGAGGCGGACTCGGACGACTCGGACGACTCCTCCGAGGGACTCCAAGGACGACAAGGACAAGGATGCCAAGGACACCAAGAGCAGGTGTGAGACCACCAAGTCCGGCTCCGAGATTCAGGAGATCAAGCCGGTGACCTTCAAGGACCAGGAGATCAGGTCTGCCAGACCTGCGACAAGGAGTGGTCGAGGACTACGCCGCACCGAAGTACAAGGAGAAAATCTAGAGACAGATACCGTCTACCTGCTTCCTGCACGCTCGATTTCAATGGAGACGTCCGGATACAGCATACACGCTCTCAAACTCCACCTCACTCCAGGACAAAACGTCATCCAAGCCCAAGACGGTTCCGTACGGAGCAAAGGTGTACCGACGACCTGAGGGCGGACGGTCTTGATGTGATCGACACCGAGGACGCGGGCTCCGGGCACGTTGAGGGCTGGATTCGCCTTCGTTGCCGTGACAGAGTCGACCAGAGTTGAAGCCCTTCTCCGAGGGCACCACGAGCATCGCCTGCGACCGCGAGGAGAGCCAGGCACAGGGAGACCGGCAAAGCAGGTACGCGGCCTACTCCGACCTGCGGGACCTCAAGTATAAAGTGATCTCCATAGCACTGTCTCATCGGCCGCCTTGAGAGTCCGCCGATGCTGTTCTCCGACTGCCGCGTCGTGCCCTGCAGGTCCGAGGGCGCGGCAGCGTAATGAGGGTGGCTGATGGCGGTACGGCCGGCCTCAACGTCAGGAGGTATTCGGTACGCGATGCTGTCGCGGCGCGCCATCCGGTGACTCGCCCCCGTCCGACGAGCGCCGCCCGTCTACCGGGACAGCCCGTCCAAGATGTCAGAATTCGATGCCCGCTCCTGGAGCATCGACGGCATCCTCGATCGCCGTCTTCTTCGCCATCGCCGCCGTCGCCACGCATTTCTGGCTGGCCTGGCTGCTCATCGGCTCGGGCTGGCACCTCGATCCGGTGCTCGTGGTCGACTCCCTGCTGTTCTGGGCGGTCCTGGCCTACCTCGCCCTGCTGCGCCTCACGAGGTCCTCACCTGGCTCTGCGTCGACTTCTTCATCGGCCACCCACTACCGGCAGGCTCCTGGGCGACCCCGTCAGCCTCGCCGTCCAAGGGCGACGGGGAGGATATTCACGAAGGCGATGATCGCGGCCCGGCTGGGTGCGCGCCGACCCCCATCACCCTGCGCTCTCTCTGGAGGATCATCGTCTCCTCGCTGCTGCGTCGCTCCTATCGGCCGCCCCCGTCTCCAACCTCATGCTCTTCGGGCTGCAAAGCAGAGGGCGCCTACCAGAAGGAAGGTCGAGCAACGCCAGCGCCACCACATCCGCTTCTGGTGCTGCCCGCCGGGCTGGTCGCTGCCGGCGGTGGGCACTGTGGACTGGCGTGCCGCTACGCACCGCGACCATACCGTCGGCCCGAGGTGCCCCTCACCCTCCAGGTCACCCACAAGATCGATGCCGACATCGTCGTCGAGCGCTGCTTCGTCGATCGACGACGTCCGCGCTGGGCCAACGGGCCGCCGGTACGGAGATCTGGCCGGACGTCTGCACCTCCTAGCACGACAAGAACGAGGGACCGGGTGGTCACCGACGGCGCCCTCCATGTGCTCTGACCTCAACGGTGGTCCCCGGATCCGATGCCGGGCTCTCCTGCAGCAGGGCCCGCCTGGCCGACCTCGAGGCCCGACGCCGCCGCCCCAGCCAGGCTCGTCTCATCGCCACTGGTGCTCGTCGGGCTCATGGTGGTGGTCCGAGATTCTGCGCGTGGCCCGCATCGGCATCACGCGGGTGCTGGAGGCCGCCCATTCCCGGAGGAGGGACCGGGGCGGTCACCGCCGTCGTCGCCCTCATCGCCACGGTGTCCGGCGGCCTGACGCTCATCACCACCGCCGCCCTGGGGTGGCGGCCTGGCTGCAGGCACCCGCGTGGCCGCATCGCCCTCATGGCGACCACTGTCTGCAGGTATCGCCACTGACATGGTTCAAGCTCTCGAGTCTCGGGGTCCGCGAGGCCACGCTCGGCCCTGGTCGTCACGAGTGCGCTCCAGGTCACGGCGCTGCTGGCGCTCTCTCGGCCCGGCAGGTCCACCAGTGGGGAGCACGCCCGCAAGGAGGCGGCTTGCCGGCCGTGCGAGCGCCTGCAGAGCGACCGAGGCGGCAGTTAGGCTGGGCTCGCGGGCGAAGTACCTGGCGGGACCGCAGGACAATGGTGCCGGCGGCGCAGCCCGGCGAGTCCGGTCCGGCGGCACACCGGCTCACGTCCAGTCGTGTCGATGACTCCCGGCCCGTCGACGGCGAGCGCGAGCACGTGCGCTTCAGCATCTTCAGCGGCGTCGTTCGTCTGGCGCGACGACGCCACCCTCACCTGGCACCGGCCCGCCGCGGCACCGACCTGTCCACCGTCCTGGGCATGGGAGGCGGGTGGAGTCGAGCCCGGCCCTGCTCAGAGCCCCGGCCGGTGGCAGCTGCGCGTGTCGAGACCGGCGTCCTGACCGACGCCGGCCGCCTCCTGCTGCTCAAGGCATGCGCCGTCGGGCCGCCGCGCCATCAGCGACGGTGAGGCACATTCCTGGAGGCGCCGCGGCCTGTGCGGGAGGCCACGGAGGTGCTGACGTCGATCCGGCCGGCGTCGTCATCGGCCGCATCATGCTGCCGCGCCGCCCGCGGTAACGGCATTATCGTGTTCACCCTGCGTGCACCGCGCGACGAGCCGCATCACATCCTGTCCGTGCCCGCGCAGGTCGAGCGACCACGGCGTCGCGAAACTCCACCTGGGGACTCTGCGGGAGATGGAGGCGGCGCCTGGGACTCCGCCACGCATCGCGACAGCATGGCCCTGCTCGACCTCGCATCCCCTACTCTCCGACCTCGTGGCCGAGGCCGGCCCCAGCGGCGAGCGAGGGCCTCCCGGCACGCCGACAGCGTCCTGGAGATGGCGCAGCCGGTCGTCAGTGCATTCTCAAGCCCGGCTGCTTCGCGCCTGGGGCCTCCATCCCTCCCTGCCGCAGGCCACGACTGAGCCGAGGCGGGCCGCGGGCCGGGACTGGGCCGGGTGGCGGCTGCGGGTTCGCGCCGAGACTTACTTTCCGATCGAGGACTGCGTTTGTCCTCCAAGCACTGGGCTCCCCGCGGTCATCTGGGGACCAGCTGAGTCCTGGTACCAATGCGTCCTCGATGAGGCGGTGGCTCCGCGGCAGCGCGGGTGCCTGGGCCGATGTTGCCGCGCGCTCAGGCGGCTGGCGGGGGCGAGTCGAGCCCGCGCACGAGGAGTTCAGTGGGGATGATTGACGCACTGGCCGCCGTCCCGGGTCCCGAGGCCCGCCTGCTCCAGCACCGAAAACCACCATCTCGCGGCCGTGCCGTTTGAAGTCCTGGTGCACGGTGGTCAGCTTGGCGGGAAGAAGATTGTATTCGCCCACGGCGGGCCGTCAGGCGATTGCCGCTGAGACGTCGGCGGGGAACCACGCCTGCCCTGCTCGTGCATGGCGGATGGCCGAGGCCGGGCTCGTCATTGGCGCAGAAGACGGCCGTCGCCTCCGGGTCCGCAGCGGCGGGCGCGAGGCCGGCCCTCACCCAGCCCGCTGCTGCCTCCCAGTCACCCAGCCACCGCCTCGGGGACGTCCCTGCCGGCCTCCCGCAGGGGTCCTGGCCCAGGTGGCCTTGCGGATGAGGGCGGACTGGGGTCCTCGAGCCCTGCACGTGGTGGACGGTGCGGTGCCCCCGAGGCTCCAGAAGGTGTGTGACGGCCTCGCGCGCCCACCGACCTGGTCGGCGCTGGCCCGAGGGGTAGTGGTCCACGGCGTGAGTCCCGAGACCGCTACCGGCATCGAGGGTGGCAGAGGTAGTTGCTCGCGCCCCGCCCGCCCGGCGGCCTGCACGACGACAGGCCCGTCAATGGCCTGGTGGAGAGCCGGTAGACGGCCTGCGCGCAGGCTCCTCGAGGCGAGGGTGTTCCACCTGGACGAGGTTGACGCAGCCGTAGCGGCGATGGCGGCCTCAGCACGCCCGCGGTGGTCAGGGCCTCCCGGTGCGCTGGATCTGCTGGGTCAGACGCCGATCGTCTTGAGGAGCCGCGACGTGGGGCCTGGGCGGCGCGGTTGGAAATAGCCGGTGGTTCATTTGCGCGCAGGACCCGTTCGCGGGTGTCGGGACGGACGTGCTCCGGGCCCGCCGCCGCGCGGGAGACCGTCTGAGCAGGGGCTCCGCCAGGCGGGCCACGTCGCTCATCGACGGCGCTCCTGCGCCCCTCGGCTCTGCCCTGGCATGGCGGAGGTTATCCAGAGTGTCAGGGCATCCACATCCTGATGGAATGGTGACGTTGCCATGGAAATCCGTCATGGGGTGGTGAACCGAGAATTTGTCGTTAGATACAAAACTAGCGAAGCAGGCTGCATCTGGTATGTTAACGTCACCGCAGGCGTCGCACTGCTGCGTCCTCTGTTCCCGTCAACCCCTGGGGAGCCGAACAATGATCGTTCGAGACACTTCGAGGACCTCGACGTCCTCCATGAACACACGCTGCCGCCCGCTCCTACTACGTGCCCGCATCCCGCCCATCGCCACAGCCCCTGGAGGCGGGAGGACTCCGACCGCTTTCCACCTGCTCAGCGGCCAGTGGGCCTTCCGCTACCTGCCCCAGCATCCACGGCGGCCAGGCCGCTTCTGGGAGCAGGACGCCCCCGTCGGCGTCCGGCGGCGACGAGCCCAACCAGGCGGACCCGCCACCTCCCGGAGGGTCTTCACCGCGATTCAGGTGCCCAGCACCTGGCGGCACCTGGGTTACGACCACCACCAGTACACCAACGTCCGCTACCCCACTCCTTCGATCCTTCGTCCCCAGGACAACCCCTGCAGCGCCTACATCACGACTTCGACTACACCCGGACCCCGCCGCCCCAGCACCACCTGACCTTCGAGGGCGTGGACTCCTGCTTCGTGTGCTCAACGCTTACCTACGTCGGCTACAGCCAGGTCTCCCACGCCTCCGCGGAGTTCGACGTCACCGGGCTCCTGCGCCCCGCGCCAACCGCACAGCCGTCCTGGTGCTCCAAGTGGTGCGAGCGCACCTACCTGGAGGACGGGACAAGATTTCCGCACCAGCGGCATCTTCCGCGACGTCTACCTCCTGAGGCCGCCCGGCCAGCCGTCCTGTTCGACTACGTCACCACCACCTCACTGGGTCCGGTCTCCGGCACCGGCCTCGACGTCGCCCGGCCACCGCCCTGGTCGGGATCCGGGGCTGCCTACCGGGGCGGGGCCGTCCCCACCCGCGTCGAGGCTCATCGACCACGACGGCGCCGTGTTGGCCGCCGGCGGCTGGAGCCGCGCCGGCGACGACAGCTACACCGCCGCGCCCGGCTCACCGTGAGGCCCCTCACCTGGAGCGCCGAAGACCCCTACCTCTACACGCTGGTCATCACTGCGCCCGGTGAGGTCATCACCGACCGGGTGGGCATCCGTGGTCGCGGTGAGCGACGCCGTCGTGCACCTCAACGGCCGGCCCATCACCCTGCGCGGCGTCAACCGGCACGACTCCGACCCGGTTACCGGGCCCGTCGTCGACCTGGAGCATGCTGTGGGACCTGCGCCGATGAAGGGCAACATCAACGCGGTGCGCGGGCTCCCACTACCCCAACGACCCGCGCTTCTACCAGGCGTGCGACGAGCACGGCTTCTACGTCATGTCCGAGGGCCGACAACGGGTCACGGCACCCAGAGCCGCTTCTGGCCGACCCTCCTGGGACAACCAGGTCCGAGCACTGGAACAGGCCATCGCCGACAACCCCAGTGGACCGAGGGCCACCGTCGACCGCATGAGGGCTGTGCACGTCCGTCGCGAAAGGAACCGCAGCGCCATGTCCTGCACGTCCGCCGCGGCAACGGTGCTCCCTACGGCTGCACCCTCGAGGCGGCGCTCTTCTCGGCCAGGAGATTCGACACGGCTGACCCACCACGAGGGCTCCTCCCTACCGGGACTCCAAAGCTGCACCGCCACGACTACTCCTGCATCATTGTAGCCTGGCCATGCATGTGCCCGGCCATCGAGGAGATCACGCGACTACCTCGATCTCCGACCCCGACAAGCCCTTCATCCTCGTGGGTAGTGCACGCCATGACGCAACGCCGGTGACCTCGAGGACCACAGGATGATCATCCGGGCCCGGCGAGGCGTATGCGGAGGCTTCGACAGTGGTGCGACCACGCGGTCACCGCCGGGACCGACGACGACGGTCGGCCGATCCAGGCTCACGGCGGCGTGCACGACGAGGCCGTCACGACGGCAACTTCTGCGTCGACGGGCTCAGTCTCGCCCGACCGCGTCCCCCACCGGGACTCGCCGAGAGCTCAAGGGCGTCAGCGCCCCGCCCGCGTCATCGGTACGACCGGAGGAGCCTGCTCACCATCCAGAACGACCTCGACCACCGAGCCCTGTCCCAGTACCTGCGCATCTCCTATGAGGTGCGCTGCGACGGCGACGTCGTCGTGGACCGCGAGGACCTCGACCGGTCGAGCCCGTCCCGCGCGCACGAGCGTCATGCTGCGCTGCGAACCGAAGGTTCCGCCCACCGGACGCTGCCACCTGCTGGTCGCCTACCGGCTCGCCCGACCCGACTCGCTGCGGGCCGCCGGCACGTCACAGGCTTCGACGAGATCGCCCTGCGCAACGCCGACAGGGCGCCACCGGTGGGTCGCCTCGCTCGCCGGCCGCCCCATCGGCGAGACCCGCCTGCCGGTCAGGCGGGAGGGCACTCGGATCGCGGGTCGACAGTGACCGTCTCCAGGTGCACCATCGACACGCGCACCGGCCTGCCCGTGTCCCTGTCATCAGGGCCGCGAGAACCGCTTCAGCGCCCGGTGGAGGCTCAGCATCTGGCGGGCGCCCACCGACAACGAGCGCCACGCGCGCCGGGTGGGAGCGCGCCCCACTACCACCGAGCCGTGGCCCGCGCCTGCAGCGTCGACGTCAACAGCGAGGCCGGGCGCGTCACCATCAGCGCCGACGTCGGCCTCGTAGCGCCCTCGGTCAGCCGCCCTGCACGGACGGCTCGTCTGGACCCTCACTGACGACGGCGTCCTGAGCTGAACGGCCGACTGCGCCGGACGCTGGGCTTCCCCAGCCTGCCGCGCACGGGGGCTGCGCCTCTTCCTGCCGAGTCGCATGAGCCAGGTCGACTACTGCTAGCCTGGGCCGCAGGAGAGCTACGTCGACAAGCACCGCGCCAGTTACCACGGGGCCTTCGGCGCGCGACGTCGTCGACCTCCACGGGGACTCGTCAGGCCCCAGGAGAACGGCAGCCATACGACTGCAACAAGGTCCTCTCTCCCGGAGGCAGGCTGAGCCTGGCCGCTGTCAGGCCGACCCCCTTCTCCTTCAACGCCTCCCGATACGCGCAGGAGGAACTGGCCGCTCGGCGTCGCAACACCGGTGACGCCGTCGGGCTGCAGTCTGTGCCTGGACGCCGCCATGGCCGGCATCGGATCAACAGGCTGCCGGGCCGCCCTGCGGCCCCGCTACCAGGTCGACAGCCGGGGCGGGGATGGGCTCATCTCCTGCTCAACCTCATCACCCACCAGCACTCACAACGGGTGAAGCCATGAGCAGCGACTCCGCCGCCAAGAAGGTCAGCGCCCCGCCGCAGGAATCGGACTGGAGGCGGCCGGCGAGGAAGGTACCTGAGTGGTACAACAAAGGTGGGCTACGGATCGAGGGCGACGTCGCCGGCAGCGTCGTCTACGTCCTGCTGTCCGCCTTCGTCGCGATCTACCTGACGGACACCGCCGGGTTGAACGCGGGCGTCGTCGGCACGCTCATGATGGTCTCCCGGCTCTTCGACGGCTTCTCCGACATCATCTTCGGGGCGCTGCTGGACCGCACCAACACGCGGATGGGCGAAAAGGCCCGCCCGTGGATGCTGTGGGGGTTCGTGGGCTGTGCCGTCCTGCTCATCGCGATCTTCGCGATCCCCACGAGCCTGGGGACACCGCCAAAGTACGCCTGGTTCTTCATCGCCTACACGCTGCTCAATGCCGTGTTCTTCACGGCCAACAACGACTACCTACTCCTCGCTGACCCGCTCTCATCACCCGCAACGGGGCTGGGCGCGTGCAGATGGAGCTCCATCTTCATGTTCGCCTTCGGGACGAACCTGCTCATCAGAGTGCCACGGTGGGCGGCGTGGCCATGTTCGATGGCGGCGCGGGCGGCTGGCGGACGATGGCGATCCTCTACGCGCTGCTCGGCACGGCGGTCAACACGCTCTCCAGTCTTCTCGGTCAGAGGCGCCACCGAGGGCTCGTGGGTGAGGAGGGCCGAGGAGGACAAATTTCTCCCGGTGGCGGAGTCAGCCAAGATGCTGGTGTCAACAAGTACTACCTCATCATCCTCATCGTCTTCCTCCTCACTCAGATCTTCACGGCGATGCTCAACATGGGTATCTACTTCATGAAGTACGTCCTGGGGGACGAGGACCTGCTGAAGACCTTCGCCTGGTCCATCAACATCCCGCTCATGATCGGGCTCCTCATCCACGCCGGTGGTGGTGAGTCGCTTCAGAGCATGACCGGATCAACATCGTCGGCTATGTCATCGCGACCCTGGGGCGGCTCAGAGTTGCTCGTGGCCGCTTACATGAACAGCCTCCCGCTCATGCTGATTCTCTCCGGGGTCGCGGCCCTGGGTATGAGAGCTCCTGCAGGGCACGCTCAACGCCCTCATCGCCGAGAGCCTCGGAGCACCTGGCTGCGTACCGGTAAGCACATCGACGGGCTCATGTTCTCCTGCACGTCGCTCGGCGTGAAGGTGGGTGGTGGGCTCGGCACGGCCTGTGCGGGTGGCTGCTGGCGGCCTCGGGTACGACAGGGACCTCAAGGTCCAGCCAGTCCGCCATCCAGATGATCTACATATGCGTGTAGGTTGCCGCTGGCGTGGCGGGATCATCCTCTTCCTGCTCATGCGGCTCGACGTCGAGAAGGTCAACACCCGACTCAAGGAAGAGGCCGACGCGGGCCGAGGTGGAGGTCGGTGCCGCGATGTCCGGCGGGGGCTCTGTGGCCGCAGGGCGGACCGGTGACGCCGTCGGCGGTGGCGCCGCCGGTAGCGACGATGCCGGGGTTCGGGCGCCGCGAAGCAGGCTCGACGGTACGAGGCTGCGCAAGCGGCGACTCACAGGTGGGGCAGGACTGAGGTCGCGGATGGCGCGCCCTCGCCCCCACCTTCCTCGGGGCGGTGCGCTGGCGGGCTCTTCTCCGCTGGCGCGCCGCCCCGTCAGTGTCGTCGCCTGTGACGCCACCGAGGACATGCTTTCCGATCGAGGACTACGTTGTCCTCCAGGCTACTGGGATCTCCGCGCGGTCGTATGGGGACAGCGCAGTCCTGGTACCAGTAAGTCCTCGATGAAAGTAGCTCATGCAGTGAGGGCGGCGGTGGACTCGCGCGCGGCCTGAACGACCTGACCCACCCACCGTCCCCCGGCGCCATCCAGGGACGCATGCTCGCCAGACCGAGGCGCGCCGCGGCGTCGTCGGCCGGCACCGGATCTGTGACGATGCCGGGCCCCGCTGCCCTGCACATGTCACCTTGCCGCTGGGATTTGGTCACCCAGACGCTTGATAGACTTCCGAGGGCCGCCGACGGGCCTTCCACGCCACTGCGAGTTCGGTCACCAGACCCTGTGATAGACTTCGCCACACACGGGTGGACAGGACCCCGCTGGGTTCGATCACCAGACCCCTTGATAGACTTCATCCGGCTGGACGCGGAGACGCCTGACGCTGGGATTCAGTCACCAGACCCCTTGATGGACTTCGGGGTCAGCGTCGCTCGCCTACCCACGCTGGGATTCGGTTACCAGACCCTCGATAGACTTCACCGGCTGCAACGCCAGCAGAACCATCCAGGTTTTGGGTTCGGTCACCAGACCCCTTGATAGACTTCCCGGCGTGGGCGTGGAGCACGCCGCCGGGCTGGGATTCGGTCACCAGACCCCTTGATAGACTTCCTGGGTTCGACGAGGGCCCACGAAAACCAGGCCGGGATTCAGTCACAGACCCCTCGATAGACTTCTGGAAACGTCTGTCAAGGGGGTCTGTCGATGTAAACACCTCGTCAGAGGTCAGAAGATCATGAGGTTGTTGGGCTCTGGCTCAGCTCAACGGGCTCTTCGTTGCGGAAAACAGGGCGTGCGCGACCACTCGCGGTCGGTGACGTGCAGCATCCTCACCTCACCGCCGCGTGGCAGGTTACAGCGAGTCAAGCCCACTGCGAGGCTCGCCGGCGACGGTCGGGAGTAACGGACTGTAGTTCCGCTGTGCTGGAGCATCCGGAAACCCTCATCCAGGAGAAGGTGCCCGGAGCACGGTCGCCTCACTTGCGCTGCTCTTCGTCGCCACCGGCGAATCCAGACATGCGCGACCACATGCCGGATCATCCGCCATCAGGACTCATGCCTGGGACCGGTCCACGACGGGACATCCAAGCGGGCTCGGTCCCCTTCACGGCTACTGACCAAGTGCTGAGACCAGGCTCACTCAAGACGGTTGGGAGCGTAGCGCCGTCGTCACGGAATGGCTGTTGCACCGCAGCAAGCAGAACCCATAGCTTCACCTGCCCACCGCTCCGCGACTCGCATCAGGATCCAGATGCAGTACGGCGTCATCCACCGCATGAGGCGGAAGGGGTTCCAGCATGATGTCATCCACCAGGTTGAACATATTGCCTCGCCCATGGTGGAACAGGCCGGAGCGTTGGAAGCTGAGCGCGCTCACCACCGCTGGATCCCGTGCGCGCGCGCGTTTCGCATAACCGTAGTTCGAGCGGTGTGCTGCGGTGATCCTCCCGCCTCCGGGCGCCGGAGATGACCCTCAGAGGCGAGCGCGCGCCGGGACCGAGTACAGGCGAGCGGCATGGGCCTCGACGTTCTCGGGTCACCCAGCGAGCGCACCGAACGCGCCATCTCCTTGGTCGGGCTGCCGCCAGGTTTGCGATCCTTCTGACCGCAGAACGGTCGCCTGCAACCAGCACCTTCGCCTCGCCAGGCGGCCCACGCATTCTTCTCCACCGCGAGTTCAGAGGCTGCGACTGCGCCATTGCCTGGCTAACGCGACCGTGCTCATGCCATGGATGGGCGGCGCCCTCCGGACGCCCGCCAGTCGCAGAACAGCACGTTGTCATCGCGCCCGGCGGGCGTGCGCGACGTGACCGTCGAGGAAAGGCTCTGCGCGAGGACCCGCGGGACGACCGCCATCGGCTGAGCTGGGATCCGATGCTCACCGTCGTCGTCTGGTGGATGATTGCTCCTCGATCCGAGGTGATGCGCCTCCGGTGAGCGGGCAGTCGATGATGCGCCGGGCGGGTGTGTCGATCGGCGGTCCCTGCTCAATGGAGCCAGGTGACGGGCAGATTAGATCTCTGCTGGAATGTCGGCGAGGGGCGGCCCTGAGCATCGCGCCGAACAACAGTAGGATGCACTTTGGCTAGTTGTTAATAGGCGCACACGCGCTGTAATTACATGCTCTGCGATGTCACTTGAGTGTTTAATCCTTCTGCTTTAGAAAAGATTCTTGGTTTTAGAATTAGCATAGTTTCAGAGTCGTATCCACAGATGCGCCAGCGTGTGGTGTTGGGGTGATCTTTAAGGAAACTTCGATCTTGTGTGTCGTGAATGTTTCGGCGGGAATATGTAGTTCGTCGCCTGGAAGCGGTCCATCCTAGATAAGTGGCCCTGCCTTTGAGATAGCCTGGCGGGTTCTGTGCGGCGCATCTCATGCTGATCGACTGTGGGATGACCCGCAGAAGAGATCCCCGTGCCGCTGACTGGAGCAGGTCATGGTGAAGACGCGGAGCATCGCGTGGCGGGCTTCTCGCCCTCGATGCGGTAGATGCGGGCGTGATAGTTGATGACCCAATTTCGACAGATCCGCCGCGCACTGCGAGTAGCCCGAGGAGAACTTCGTCTCGATCGCTTTTGGTTTTCTTTCTTTTGGAGAAAAGCTTGAATGCAATCGGCGGGTGATTTCCTGACCATGAACTCTGATCACGCGGTCCTCCCTGCGGGAAGGCCGTTCTTCTCATCAGTCTATCTCCCGAGTGAGTGCGCACCACAGTGCGGGAGTGCAGGCCCGGTCGATCTGTTGTACTGTCAGTCCGTCGCCGAGGCGGTGGGAACTAGTTTTGATGCTTTGACGGTGTGCGCGCTGCCGTCAGATAGTCGAAGGCGAATATTTTTGGGTGACGTACACTTCATCTGCTGCAAACTCGTTGAACAACTCCGTGAGCCGATGCATGTGGCCCACGCCACGCCTCGAAGCGCTCTCGCGCGCGCAGGTCAATCCTGTGTACTGCTTCGGGTCTGTTTCTTGGCCAGTGGGGCGCTGTTCCCCGCGAAGACTTGACCGTTCTGCCAAGGTCTTGGCAGCAGTTCCATAGGTGCCACAACGCGCATCCACGGCATGGTGTCGGCGGTCAAGGCGATCCTTCGTCCTTTCTCTCCCGATCAGGTTGATGCGGGACTCGATGCTGGCCGCCTTGCGGTGCTGCGGTGATAGAGCCTCGGTAGACCATGACAGTGGTCTCGGGGTAGGCAGCCGCAATGCGATGGTGTGGTCGTTGGCCATCAGGCCACAGACTCCATGCTGCGCTCATCGATCTCTGGATCCTTTTGGAGTGCGCCGAAGACGACGATGACCTCCTTCTTTAGGCGCGTCAAGTCTCCGGATGATGTGCTATGGTTATGTTCACACCCACCCGTTTACTCGACTAATGGCTTCCTTCACTCCGACGTGAGGGATCCCGCGCTACTGGGCCACTGCGAACGGGTGTTCGACTTCGAATGGTTGCAGCGCTCGCAGACGGCCACAAAGATTCCACGGCGATTGTTCGAACCTGGGCCGGCCTGTGGAACGATGTGGTCCAGTTGGCGTGGTAACCGATTGTTGTCTACGTACAAGCAGGCGCTTCCTTGTAACTTTTAAGGCATGGAAGCGCACGATATCCTACGGCTTATGTGTCCCTCCTTGCCGTAGTCGTGTTGAATCTTCTCTATCGCTTTCTGGTTGTCGTTGTGGCGACTCTATTCCTTATCTCGCTCTCCTCTGCTGTGCGCTCGCTGGTGAAGCCATCGCGAACATGCTCCACAGGAATGACCTCAGGCGTGCCCCATATGCTCTCAACCGCAGAGGTACCGTGCGACGATCTTGAGAGTCGGTCGTGACGGGTTGCGCTGGGGCGCCCACAGGCTCAAGCCGGAGGGGCCCGTGGTCATCGACGCCGAAGAGCCGCTTGCGCGCCTCGCGAAGATCGTTGGTCGTCTCCAGCATATGGTCGCTGGGGCCGTCAATGACTCCCGAGAATATGCCGCACGTCGGCTGGGAGGTGGAAAAGTCGAGGCAGCGTGGTCCTTCTCCGGCGAACGGCAATGACCTCAGCGCACTCCGAGTCCTCAAGCCCCTCATAGAGGTAACGGACCATAGCGCCCCGTCGTTCGGCGTCGGCCTTGTCCCTGCAGGTCTTCAGCGCGCTGATCTTGGTCTTGCGCATGATCAGTCGGTGACATCGATCGGAGGTTGAGCGGCCGACCGCTCACCATCGGCGGTGAGCATCGCGGTACGCAGAGCCTGACGGGAGACTCTTGGGACTCCAGCCACGTCAGCCCAGGTCAGGTCGGCTTGCGAGTCCTCCATGAGGAAGGCAACCACTGGCGGCGCTCGTCCACTGTCAGTGGCTGATTCTCTCTCGTGGTTTCGCTGATGCGGAGGTTAGCCACAATGGAGATGATCCGGAACCGCTGAAACTCCGGATCGCACTTCGGCGCGCGCGGAGGCCTGACCGGGGAAGCGGGTCGGGGCCACGCGAGAGACGGCTGAACCGCGTGGAGACTCCGCCTTGAAGACGGCTCGCAGCGGTTGCTTGCAGACATCGGAAGAGATGCCCTGGCGGGCGCAGATCTTCCGGATCTCATTGGCGTTGTCGCTCTGGTGCGAGGCTTTGCCGAGAATGCCCTCCGGGCCCGCGCATGTGAATCTTGTGGGTCAGTGCCACCTGGGCCATCGCCTGCCCGGGGGTGATGTCGTCGTCGAGGACCTCGCCCGTTTTCGTCATGATGCGCTTGCGCAGCGCCTTCATGAAAGACGATTCCTCTGCGGGTGACAACAGCGGCTCGACCTTCGAGTGCGGGTTGCGCCACCCCGATGCCGCGCAATGTGGCGCACCGCCATGGAGATGGCCGGGCCGCGCAGCTCCTCGGGCAGCGTCTCTTCGACCAGCCGAGCGCGCACCCGCCATACCGGTATGGGTCGGTTCGCTCGCTGAGGTCGGGGTACTCTTCTGGCTTCGGGATTGGGAATCCGAGGTCGACTAGCACCTTGTCGAGCTGCTGGAGCCGCTCGCGTCGATTACGCAGCAGGTGTCGGGTGCGTCGGGCAACACCGGAGAGCTTCTTACGGGTGTCGTGATCCTTTGTCCTTCGCTTGCCGATCCCGGAGTCATGGATGTGTGACAGCGCTGAGAGGAGCTCGATGGGGGTCCCCTGGTCGTCGACCCGCAGCGTTGCGAGCCCGACGGAATGGGTGCCGACGTCGATCCCCACGCGAAGGTGGTGAGCAGGCATGGGAGATGCATACCACGCTCGGGCACAGTGTGAGGGTGGCGTAGAAAACTGCCGGTCTCAATGATGGATCGGGCAGTCAGACCGGCTTGCCGTTGGGTGCGCCGGTGGAGCAGTCCACTCCGCAAACATGGCGAAGGTTACTAGGAATTCAGTCGCCGCCGGTGTAGCACCATCTGGGCTGGAGTCTCGGCCTCAAGCGAGTCTCGGTGAGAGTGCGCCAGAAGTGGCGGAAGGGAGCGGGCGCCTGGGTCTCGTGTCGGCCGCGCCAGGCGTCCCCGACCGGGCGAGGGCCCGGGGAGACTGTGGAGTGCTTTGGGGCGCGCGGACCGGTGTGACCGGAGAAGCTGGGCTACACCCCACACGAACGAGAGAAACGCGAGTCTTTGGTGGTGAGATCGTCTAAGGCTGAGGCTTACCTCGACCGTCGTGACTTGAGATTGATTCGTGACTTGGAGGTCGAGTGTTCCTCGCCAACCTGCTCATCGCCCTGAGGGAAGGACTGGAGGCGGCGCTCGTTGTCAGCATCATCGTCGCCTACCTCGTCAAGGCCGACCGCCGCGATGCCCTGCCCAGGCGTGGCTCGGGGTCGGAGCTGGCGGCGCTGATCCCGCTGGTCGCCGGCGCCATCGCGACCTGGGGTCCCAAGACCTCACCTTCAGGCCGGGATCCTCGGCGGACCCTGTCCTTCGTCGCCGTCGGCATGGTGACCTGGATGATCTTCTGGATGGGGAAGAACGCCCCGTGAGGCTCCAGAGGCGGTACGGAGGGATCCTGTCAAGTCCCTGTCCGCAGGCGGGCTCCGGCTGGGGCGTCGTCTGGATCGCCGTCGTCGCCGTCGGGCGCGAGGGAGTGGAGACCGCCCTGTTCGTCGTGAGCCACCGTGCGCTCCAGTATTGAGAGGGCCACCATGCGAACGACGGCGGGCGTCATCACCGGCCTCGTTCTGGCCATCGTGCTAGGGCGTGCTCATCTACCAGGGTGCGGTGCGCATCAGCCTGCGCGTCTTCTTCGCCGTGACCGGCTACTTCCTCGTCGTCATTGCCGCCGCGTAGCTGGCGTCGGTGACCTGCAGGAGAGCGAGTGTTCTTCCCAGCTTCACGAACGCCGCCCGGACCTGTCCCGCTACCTGCCCGGCAGCGCCTCGCCCTTCCACTGGCTCTACGTGCTGCTCAGGCCATGTTCCAGTTCAACCTCCAGCCCACTGTCCTGCAGGTCGTGGGCGGGTAGAGTCCATCGTCCCGACCCTGGTGCTCCTCACCCTCCAGATCGCGGGCCGTGGCCTCGCCCGCGCGCGCAGTCAGGTCCCGCCCGGCCGCCGTGAGCGCTGACGAGTCCGACGCCGGGGCCACGACGCCGTCCTGACACTTCCTGACACCTGACTCTCACCCCTGTCACGCCACTCCTCACAAGGAAGACCGCCGCAATCAAGCGACTGACGTCACTCACCCTGCTTCCCCTGACCGCCATGGGCCTGGGCGCTGGGCCTGCGCCGATAACCCCAAGAACGCCAGGGCTGGCGCCTCCCGCTCAGGGCGTCCCAGGGAGATACGGTGACGCTCACCGACGACGCCTGCTGGGCTCTCTCGACCTCCTTCCCCTCAGGCGGTGCCTTCACCCATCACCAACTCCGGCTCAGCCCCAACGAGGGTGGAGATCACTCACCGAGACAGGCTCCAGATCGTCTCGAGCAGGAGAACATCGGCCCCAGCACCACCACAGGCTCACCACGTCCCTCAGGAGGCACCTACTCACGCCTGCAAGCCCAAGCCTGGTCGGCGGCTCGAGGGCGTCCTGGTGAAGATCACCAAGGGCGCCACGCCGTCGACATCAGTGCCGACGAGACCAAGAGCGCGCGAGGCCGCCGTCACCAACTACACCCGCACTACGTACGCGACCAGACCGGCCAGGCTCCTCACCGCCACCCAGGGCTTCCGTCACCGCCTACACTCCGGCGACACCGCCACCGCCAAGGCCTCTACCCGCTGGCGCGTCAGTTCTACAGCGCATCAGGCCCACCGCCGAGTCCTTCGGCCTCAAGGAGGCCAGCGACCTCGACGCCGCCTGCACCCGCGTCAGGACCTCGCCTCCGGCGCCGGCAGACGTCACGGACAAGGACGTCCTCGCCGGATGGACCGGATGGCACCGCATCGAGGGCCGACCTGTGGGGCCCAGGACTCCTCAGTCCCTTCAAGTTCGCCGACGACGCCGCCCGCGAAGGGTCGCCGACCAGTCTCGCGCCGACACCAAGTCGCTCCGACCTCGTCTGCAGGAGGACATCAGCGGCGGGAAAGAGTTCGGTACGAACCGAGGACGTCGCAACTGGCGCCTCCGGCCTCCTCGAGGGTCGCCGGGCTCAAGATCGTCGGCGAGGAGGACCTTCTCCCACACCGGCCTCCTACGACTTCCAGGCCAATGTCGGGGGCGCCCGAGGTCGCACTATGGCAGCGTCGAGGGGCTCGTGAAGAAGGACGCCAAAAGCTCGCAGAGATCACCACCGATTCGCGGCGGTTGAAGGCTCGTCGCGGCCGAGGTCTCGGAAAGGCCTCAACAGCCAGCCCACCGTGGACTACTCCACCATCGCCGCGGTCAGAAGGACGCCGGCGAGACCCCCGACAAGAACGCCTACACCGACAAGCGGCGCAAGTTCTCCGACGCCGTCAACGCCCTGAGCGAGTCGCTGTCAAGGTTGCCGGAACCATCCTCTGAGGCGGCGGCACCCCGACAAGCCGGACACCCCGGAAGGAGACAGCAGTGAGTGGCAAGCCGGCCCACGTGTCGGACACCTCCCCGGTCGCCGACGACGCGGCCCAGGACGAGACCCTGGATGAGCCCCAGGACGAGACCGCGCAGGCGCAGCGGGGTCGCTGGCTGACGTCGGAGGCCCGGGTAACAGCGGCTCGGCCCCCGACGCGGCGGAGCAGCCCGATGAGGTGAGCGCATCCGACGCGGCTGACCAGCCGGAGAAGCCGGATGCGACGGGGACGCCCGGACAGGCCGGGAAGCCCAGTGCCAAGGGCACTAGCCGCCGTGCCATGTTCACCGGTGCGGGCCTGGGTGCCCCGCTCGCGGGCCTGGCCGGGCTGTGGCCGGCGGCCGCGCCTGGGAGGCCTCCGCCACTCCCGGAGGCCATCCTCACGACCTACCCCTTCCGTGACCACCCGAGCGGGGATGCCACCCCGCCCAGGACAACATGTTCATGCGGCACTCGAGCGTCTCCGCCACCGACGTCGAGGACGAAAACCCTCCTGCCCGGGCTGGGCCGATGGCCGCCCGAGCAGATGACGCCGGTGAGTACATCGGCGGCCAGCCCAACAAACAAACTTTTGCCGCCAGGACTACCCGCACACCAGAACTGGGCTGACGGATACCTTCAGGTGTGGGTGAGACCTGTTCGTCGACGCCGACGGCAAGGACCGCTTCGGCCTGGCCGCCAAGATGCCCCATCCTCAGGAGGGCATGCCACTCCGTCGCCGGCGACAGAACTCCCGCCGCCCCAGTCCGACGGCGACCTGCTCGTGGGCCTGCTCTCACGACGCGGGTGTGCGTCCACGCGATCACAACCTCACCCGCATCGCCTTCAGGACCGCCACACTGCGATGGAGTCAGGTCGGCTGCGGGCGCGTCGTCGACCTCCGTGGACCAGGAGACGCCGCGCAGCCTCTTCGACTTCAAGGGACGGCACTCAACAACATCAAGGCCGAGGACTCCTCCGACCAATTTCCAACAAACACCTATGGGTCCAGAAGGGACGCCGCGGCCGAGTGGATGACGGGCTGGCACCTACCGTGCTGGCGCATCGCACGCTCGCCGGATCTGGGACCGGCTGCGGCTCATCGAGCAGGAACAGACCATGGGGCGCGACGTACTACGGGGACTCGCGAGGCATCGCCAGCCCCACGAAGGCCTCCGAGGGGTTCACAGCCGTGGACTGGGGCCCACGGACGACAAGGGCGAGACGCTCGTCCGGCCGCGCATATCGCCGTCGTCTCACGGAGCAGAACCAGGGGCGCGGATGCCGCCGCGGCTACCGCACCGACGGCCCGACTCCTGGGGCGTACGCAGACCGGCCTGTTCTTCATCCCGCTTGTGCGTGACACCCGCGCACGAACTTCTACCGATCTGGACGCATGACTAGGCGAGCGCCCTCCAGGAATTACCTCAAGCACAGAGCCTCGGCGCTGTTCGCGATCCCCGGGCATCAGGAGGGCGACACCATGGTGGCCTCGCTCTCTCCAGGCGAGGGACGGGTGGGCGGGCCGGGCGGGCCGCAGTGGTGACTGCAGTTCGCGCCCGGAACGTACTTCCCGATCGAGGGATGCTTTCCTCCAGGCCACTGGGGATCTCCCGTCGCCATCGGAGAACGCAGTCCTCGTTGCAATACGTCCTCGATGAGACGGTGAGCTCTGGCCGTGCGGGTGGCGGTCAGCGGTCGCGGCGTCGGTGCGTGCTGAAAACCGGTGATCGCGACCAGTGCCACGGCCGGATGCCGGCCAGGATGAGACCAGCGTCCGGAAGGTGGGCGACGAGGTCGCCAGGGCAGAGCCGGCGCTCGTGCCGACGAACAGGATGAACCCGTTGAGCGCCGTACCACTGCGGTTGGGTGCGGAAGCCAGTCCATAGGGCTGATCATTTGCGGTGCGGCCAGTGCTACCCGGCGACGTACACGATGCTGCCGGCCACCAGGGCCCGAGGCTGCCGCCAGCAGTACTCACCGAGCATGCTTAATGTCGACGCGAAGCCCAGCCGGGCTACTGCGCCCAGGACCACGTGCGCAGGCCGGCCCGCCACGAGCTGGGGAACATGGCCCGGAACAGGGGCCGCCCGGGCGAATGAGGATGATCGTCGACGGCCGCATGCCCAGCGACTCCAGATGGCCGCCGATCCCGCGTGTACATGGCGACGAGCACCATGAGCGGCGTGACGTGCGCCAGGGCTGGCGCGGGTGCCGGCCTGACTGCCAGGCCGGCAGCGATGCGAACTGCGAAGCGAGGCCCGAAGGGCTGGAGGCGGCGTCGTGCGCGACGGCTGGGACGACCGCAGGCCACGGCCAGCAGTCCGCGCACAGAGGAAGAACCACCGCCACCCCAGGTGCGGCGCGACCAGCGATGCCAACACGGCCCAAAAGATGCCCGCGAGACGACGTCGACATCGCCCCGATCGCCCCAGCGCGCCTCGGTGGCGCCAGCGCCCTCGGACAGGTAGGCCAGGGCCACGGGTGCGAGCCCGCGCTCAGGCCCTGGATCGCGCGCAGGGCCGCGGACTGGGAGCGACGGCGCCGGGGCGCAGCAGACAGTGGAGACGGTGAGGGTCCCCAGCGCGAGCGCATGGTCCTCCTCCTGACCGTAGTGGTCGGAGACCGGCCCCCAGATGAGAAGCCTGCGGCGTAAGTGGGCTGAAGGCCGTCGACAGGGCTACCGTGGCGTTGCCATGGAGGTCGGTCGAGATCGGGGTGACAGGGGATGGCGGTGGTGAGACGAGCAGTGCGGTGACCACGAGGGGCGGCGGTCGCGCCGGCGGCGACAGACGACCGGTCGTCGACTGGGTCGAGGACTCGGGGAGTGAGACGTCGAGGATGTTGATCGGGTCGGTGCACGGGAACATGAGAACCCCTTTCCAACGTAAGCGTTGGAAATGACCCTAGTAGACTGGAGGGAGTGGTTGCAGCGGTAGCGTTGGGTTTGCCGCCGGCGCTCGCGGACACGGGAGACGGGTGTCGTAGCCTGGGACACCGAGACCAGCGCCAAGATCAGACGCCGCCGCCGAGTTCACCCTCCGTGGGCCTGCTGGGACCACCGTCGAGCAGATCGCCAAGCGGGCCGGGAGTCAATGAGGGCGTCTACAGCACTTCGGCTCAGGACCGCTTATTCTCCGCAGTCTGCGCAGGCGTGAGGCTGCCGAGGCCGTTCCGCCCGCCTTCGATGACGGCGAGGATGCGGGGGACTACGCCCGAGCGCCTCTACGACTACCACCGCCCGACGGCTCGCATCCGGCTGCTGTGCTGAGGCCCTCACAGCCGACGACGAGGGTGCCCGAGGAGGCGCGCGCGCGAGCACTATCGAGCGCAAGATCGCCGGGGTGCGCAGTGGCCAGGACTCCGGCGTCTGCCGGGACGTCGACCTGCGCTCATGGTGTACTCATGTCGCTGACCGGCTGGTGGTCACGTGCCCAGGTGGCCCCGGATGCTGTGTGGGCCTCGAGGATGAGGGCGCACGAACGTCAGCGCCGTCGTCGTCGACGCGGCCCGTCGGCTCGCCGCACCTCGCGACTGAGCGTGAGGGTCGGCTGGAGCAAGATAGAGGCCATGCGCGACCTGAACGACCTGGCCCGCCCGTCCCTCGGCGCCATCCAGCGCATACTCGCCGAGACCGAGGCGCCGCGGCGTCGTCGGCCCGGCGCCGCTGCCCGACGACGCCGGGCCCCTACGCTCTGCGCGCCGCCCTGGGGCAGGTCTCGTCGGGGCGCCTGGATCGTCGAGGCTCTCCCGACATCCCACGACCACCCGAGACCGGCTACGAGGCACCACGCCGTGGCCACGGTCGCCGGGCTCCTGCGCCGCCACGGCATTGAGCGGGTCGGCGTCTGCGGCAGACACCGCCCTGCGCCGGATCCCCGGGCCGCAGGCGCGGACCCGCGAGCCCGGAGGGTCCGGTGAGTCGTAGCACCATCGCCATCTCGCCGAGTACGACGCCCTGCCCGGCATCGAGCCACGGCTGCGGCCACAGCGTCATGTGCGCCAACTCCGTGGGCGCCTTCCTCGCCCTGGCCGCCCTGGCCCCCGCCAGGCTCCCTGCCCGGCCGCATCGTCCTGCAGACCACGCCGCCGGAGAACTCGACCGCCAAGGGGATCCTGGCCGTGCGCGCGCATGCTCGACGGCGTCGACGCCGCCATCCAGACCACTCCCACGCTCACGCGCACACCTGCCTGGCTGGACGCATTGCACGGCATACGGCCCGCCGCCTCCCAGCCCTTCATGGGCGCAACGCCCTGGATGCTGCGACTGGCCCTGACCGGCATCGGCATGCTGCGCCAGCAGATGCTCCCCATGGACCGCCTCACGCCATGCGACGGCGGCGGGTCTAACATCATCCCCGAGCGCACCGAGTTGTCCATGCATGGTGCGCTCGAAAGTCTCGAGACCCTCAAGGAGATCGCCGAGCGGGTCGAGGGGTCCTCCACACGCCGCCCTCGCGGCCGGCACAGGCGTTTGAGATCCTCACCTCGAAAAGTGCTGCAACGAGGGTCCCCGTCCGCGACAGCAGCCCCTGCTGACCTCCTGGGTGCGCTCCCAGCGCAGAGCGCGGCCGCGACCCCCTGGCCGCCGGGGTCCTGCCGAGACCATCGCCGCAGGCACCGACTTCGGCAGCGTGTCCCAGCGCATCCCCGGCATCCACCCGCTCATCGAGGTCACCGACGGGCCCCCGACGTCGCCCTCCACACCCGCCATGAGCCGAGGCCGCCGCGCCCCCACCGGGGACGCGGCGCGCTCGGCAACGCCTACGGGCTGAGCCGCCGTCGCCTGGACTGGCTGCACGACGCCAGGTGCGCCGGGCCGTGCGCGCCGACTTCGAGGCCACTGGCGGGGCGATCGACGTCGCCGACTTCTGGGAGAGTGAGGCGGGCTCAGGCCGCCTGGCTGCGAGTCGGGTCGGAGGCTCAGGCCGCCGGGCGGCGGATGAGCAACGCCCGGGGTCGAGGCGCGCTCGCATGCTCTGCGTGGGCGCCAGCAGGTCGCCGTCGACCTCCACCAGGGGCCGGTGCCGAGGCCGGACGGCCACCTCCCGCCGCGGCGCGGCATCACCCGCCCCAGTGAGCGGCCGGACTCGGGTAGTGCGCCGCGTGGGGCGGCAGCACCTGGCGCGCGCAGGCAGCCCGCCGGGCCCCGCCACCGTGTCGATGGCGGCGAGCGTCCGAGGCGAGGCCGTCATCGGTGCGGGCCTGCGACGCAGGTGATCGGCCGGGAGCCGGCCGCCGTTGGCCACCAGCAGGTTGCGGGCCGCAGGCGCTCCACGCTGCCGCGCCAGCCCTCGTCCCGGAGGCTGAGCAGCTAGGTCCATGCGCGGCGAGCCCAGGTTCTCCATGGCCGCCAGCGCGTGAGGCGCCCCAGCCGACCCTCGCCTTGAGGGGCCGGGCGCGTGGGAGGCCACCGGTCCGGCGTCGATCCGGTCCAGCCACCACCATGCAGGCGTGCTCGTCGGCGGTGATGGGCCGGGTCCACTGATGCTGACCGGCGGGTCGCCCTCTGGATGGTGTGCACGGCCCGGGCCTCGGCCGACTGGCTGCCGAGTCGGCCGGGTTGGCCGGATGGCGCGGGTCCGGCGGGGCTGCTGCGGCTCGGTCCGTCAGGGGTGTGGAGGGTGCAGGTCGGCCGCCCGCGGGGATCGCCTGATAGTGCCAGGTCGGGGAGGGCGCCGGGATCGGACCAGGGTTCGGTACGTCCAGGCCAGGTCGGCAGGAAGGTCGACGCCGTGGGCGGCCGCACTCGGGCCGCGTGACAGGCGTCGACCGGCACCTCGGAGTTGCAGGCCGCCAGGTTCGCCGTGCCCAACGGGACGATGCCCATCTGGGCGCCGGTGCCGGCCAGGCCGGCCGCCACCGAGCGCACCGTTCCGTCACCGCCGGCGGCTACCACCAGGCTCGCCCCGGCCGCCAGGGCCAGGCGAGCCTGCATCGTGCCGGGCTCGGAGACGCTCGTCTCCAACCACCGGGCCCCGGCATGGCCGGCCTCGCGCAGGCTCGCCCTCCAGCAGGGAGCGCACCGCGGCGGTGGCGCGCGGCTTGGAGGGGTTGACGACGACGCAGGCCAGTGGCCGCCCGGTGCGCGTTGTCGCCCGGGTGCCGCCGTCGGTGCCGCCCGTCATAGGGGCAGGCTAGTCGCCTGGGCGGCCCGGGTCACGGTTCGCGAGGTGCTGTCGAGAGAATGGGAACCGAGCGTGCGCCGCCGGCAAGGGGAGCCCCCAAGGACAGCTCAGGCCGCAGCCGGGGCCACGACGGGGGTCACGGGCAGGTCGGCCTCCTTGACCAGGCGCGAGATGAGCTCGGCCAGCTGGGCGAAGTCGGCGCCGCGGGAGGAGGAGACCCGGTGCACCAGGCCCATGCGACGCATCGGCGACTCGTCGCCGAAACGGGCGATGCCGTACTCCGAGGAGGGGGTCAGCAGCTGGAGCGCCCCCTCGGGGATGATCGTCACGCCCGAGCCGTGGGCGACCATGCGGGTCACCGTCGACAGGGTGGTGGCCACCGCGACCGGGGGCTGGGAGCCGTAGCGTTGGCACAGGGCCAGGGTCTGGTCGCGCAGGCAGTTGCCCTCGTCGAGCAGGAGGAGGGGCTGGTCGTCGAGGCCGGTGTGGGGCTCACGTCCGTGCAGACCGGCCAGGGTGGCCGGCGGCGGTAAGGACGACAGGCGGCTCGTCGAACATCGGGATCGCAGTGGTGCGCTGGAGTCGTCCTCCAGGGCGATGATGGCGGCGTCGAGGCGCCCCCTGGGCGAGGCGGTCGAGGTTGTCCCCGGTGACCATCTCACGCGGGTCCAGGTCCACTCTGGGGCAGGGCCTCACGCAGGCCGTCGATGAGAACGGGGGCCAGGTAGGGCGCGATGGTGGGGATGATGCCCAGGCGCATCCGTGCCGCTCAGGGCGGCGCCCTGGCTGGAGCGACTCGCTGAAGGCCTCGGCAGCCAGGACGGCGTCCCGGGCGTCGAGGGCAGCAGGGCCTCGCCCGGGAGGTGACCAGGACGCGGCGGGTGGTGCTCACCCGAGGCTCGCCGCCGACGCGCTCTCTCAGGGCGGTGATGGCCTGGGACAGGCTGGGCTGGCTGACGCCGAGCGCCGTGGCGGCCTCGCCGAAGTGCTGGTGGTCCGCACAGCCTCACGAAGGCCCTCAGGCGGGAGAAGGACGGAGATGATGTGGTCGGCATGAGTTGTGGTCCTGTGGTTTGGGGCCCGCATTCATGGCGGTCAGCGAGCCTGATATGACGGGTGACAGAAAATCGGGGACAGACGACTAGCCGGGAGGTTGTGGGGAGAGTGGTGCGTGGGTGGTGTGGGCGAGCCTCCGACGTGGCGGCTCCGGAAACCGTCGGGAACGATAGGGTGCACCGATTGAAATGGATTCTGATTCACAGGTGGATTCTGCGTTGGTGAGAGGAAGTGGGTCACGTTCGCCATCGGGCGGTAGTGCGGAGTGAGGGCGAGCGTGTATGGGGGCTGCGCACCTCACCGGACTCGCGCCGCGGCCATCAATCTCCGGATGATTCAGGGTTTCCAGGCCCTCGGGTCGCCCCGACGGCGGGAATTGGGCGCCGGGCTGACGACGTCGATTCGGTCGCTGCGCCCCCGAGTGTCAGCTCGGCCACTCGCCCGACTTTGGTCGTCGGCTCTCCCGGTCTGCGCCGCCCGCCGCGCTCGCGCGCGGATCGGCTCGGGTGCTGATCGAGATGCTGTCTGGCCCGCGGTCCTGACTACACTCGGGACCATGATCGACCTGCGTGCGCTTCGTGGGAACCCCGAGCCCTTCCGCGCCAGCCAGCGAGGCCCGTGGTGCCGACGTCGATCTCGTCGACCGCGTCATCGCCGCCGACGAGACCGCCGTCGAGCGCATGGCCGCCTTCGAGAACCTCCGCGCCGAGCGAAGCAGGTCTCCCGGTCCGTGGGGAAGGCCTCCCGGAGGAGCGCCCGCGATCTGGCCAACGCCAGGAGGCGGCCGAGCAGGTCAAGGCCGCCGAGGCCGCCTCCTCGGCCGCCGCCGCCGAGACTCGACGACCTGGCCCGCCAGTTCGCCAACCTCATCGAGGGGGCCCCCTCGGGCGGCGAGGAGGACTACGTCGTCCTGCGCCACGAGGGCGGCCGGCCCCGCGACTTCGCCGCCGGGGGCTTCAGGCCCGCCGACCACCTGGCGATCGGCGAGGGCACTGGACATCATCGACACCCGCCGCGGCGCCAAGGTCTCCGGGGCCCTTCTCTACCTCAAGGGCTGGGGCATGCGCCTGGGCTGGCCCTCATGACGAGCGGCCCTGGATGCCGCCGTCGCCCACGGCTTCACCCGATGACCACCCCCACCCTCGTCACCCCGCAGGTCATGGGCGGCACCGGCTTCCTGGGCGCCCCACAGTGACGGATCTCACTGCCCGCCGACGACCTCTACCTCACCGGCACCTCCGGGGTGGCCCTGGCCCGGCTACCACGCCGACCGGATCCTCGACCTGTCCGCCGGGCCCAAGCGCTACATGGGCTGGTCCACCTGCTACCGGCGCGAGGCCGGGGCCGCCGGCAGGGACACCCGCGGCATCATCCGCGTCCACCAGTTCAACAAAGGCGGAGATGTTCTCCTACTGCCGCCCGAGGACGCCGGGCCGAGCACGCCCGGCTCCTGGCCATGGAGGAGAGATGCTGGCCCTGGTCGAGCTTTGCCCTACCGGGTCATCGACACCGCCGCCGGGGACCTGGGCTCCTCCGCCGCCCGCAAGTTCGACTGCGAGGCCTGGCTGCCCACCAGCAGCGCTGGATGGAGGTCACCTCCACCTCCAACTGCACCACCTACCAGGCCCGCCGTCTGGCCGTGCGCGAGCGCCGCGAAGGCGGTACAGGCCCGGTGGCCACCCTCACGGCACCCTGGCCACCACCCGCTGGATGGTCGCCATCCTGGAGAACCACCAGCAGGCCGACGGCTCGGTGCGCGTGCCCGCAGGGCCTGCGCCCCTACCTGGGCGGCCTGGAGTCATCGAGCCCGTCAGCGCCACCGCCTGAGGACCGGCCCCGTGACTCCCGCCCGCCTCCAGCCCCGGGGTCGCCCGCGGGACCGACGCCGTCAGCGAGCCCGCCGGCTCAGAGCCCACCGGCAACGGCCCGGCCGTCAACCGCCACCAGCATCTGCCCCAGCCGGCCAGCCCCTGAGCCCAGGTGGGCGGCTCCACGGGACTACCTCGAGCACCTCGAGGACGGCGCCGACTGCACCGCGGCGGGCGGCGAGCGCGCCTGCGCCGTCGGCCCCTGGACCACGAGGGTGCCACGCCCTCGTCAGGACCGGATGCGGGACCTCGACGCCTGGAGGCCGACGGCGGCGCGCGGCTCGCACCAGCCACGCAGGCTCGTCGTCGCCCTCGACGTCGACGGCACCATCCTGGACATGGACGGGCGTCTCGGAGCGGGTCGTGGCCTCCGTCGCCCGCCTGCGCGCCCACGAGGTCCCCAGTGGTCATCTCCACCGGCCGCGGGATCGCCGCCACCATGCCGGTGGTGCGCCACCTGGGGCTGTCCACCGGCTGGATGGTGTGCGCAACGGCGCCGCGGCCCTGCAGCTCAACCCGGACGCCCCGGCGCCTACGGTCGTCGACTCGCGCACCTTCGCCGCGCGCCGCCATCCGGGACCCTCCCGCCGCCGTGCCCGACGGGATCCTCGCCGTGGAGGACCCCGGCGTCGGCTTCAGAGTCTCCGGCTCTTCCCCGACGGCGAAAGCTCATCGAGGACCAGCAGGGTCGTCACCTTCGACGAGACTCGTCTCCCGGCCGATCACCCGCGTCGTCCTGCGGGCCCCAGGCATGCCCGTGGATCGCTTCTCCAGATCGTGGCCGACTCGGGCTGCACTCGGTGGAGTACGCCATCGGTTGGACGGCCTGGCTCGACGTCGCCCCCGAGGGCGTCACCAAGGGCCTCCGCCCTCGAGGCGCTCATCGCCCGCCTGGGCACCGACTCCCGCCCACGTCACTGGTGGTCGGGGACGGCTCCAACGACGTCGAGATGATCGAGTGGGCCGGGGCCGGCGTCGTCATGGGCAGCGCACCGCAGTGGGTGCGCGACCGCGGCGATATCCTGACCGAGCCCGTGTGGCGGGACGGCTGCGCCGCGTCCTGGACGCCCTCATCGAACAGTGAGGCACCCTTGATGCGACAGTCCCCCTCCCTGTCTCCCAGCACAACTCCATCCCCGAGGGCACGCCGCTCGCGCCGCCAGCCCGGCCGGTGAGGCGACGCTCCGGCTCGGGCCGCGTGCGCCGTCGGCTGCGCCGAGGCGGCCGCCTCCCGGCGCCGCCAGCACCCTGACCCTGGCGCGCCGCCGCCGCCGCCTGCTCAGCCGGTGGGACGGGCTCGGCGTCAGCCACGGCTGCGCCGCCTACCGGACCTATCAGGGCCACAAAGGGCGCCACCGTCACCATCTCCAGCAGCCTGACCGGCACCGGGCCGAGCGCTCGAGGCCTCCGTGGCCGAGTTCGAGGCGCACGGGCATCAACGTCGAGCACACCGGCACCACCGAGCTGCGCTCCCAGCTGCTCAACGGCTCGGGAGCCAACCTGTCCACCAGCTCGGGGGCCTCGCCGTCGAGCCAGGACAACCCGGAGAACCTGCCGGACCTGGCCATCGTGCCCCAGCCCGCCATGGTGGCCGAGCTCGTCGACACCGGCGTCGTCCACCCGCTGCCCAACCAGGTCAGCAGCAACGTGGAGGCCGGCTGGGACCGGCACTGGATCAGGTCGGCATCCACGCCTCCGTGCCCTACGGCGCCCCGCTCATGGTCTCGCTGAAGTCCCTCGTGTGGTACTCGCCGGACGCCTTCGCCAAGGCCGGCTACGAGGTGCCCGACACCTGGGCCGAGTTGGAGGCCCTCACCAGCAAGATCCGCTCCGACCACCCCGACGGCTCCGTGACGCCCTGGTGCGTGGGCGCCGCCGACGGGGAGTCCACTGGCTGGGTCCTCACCGACTGGCTCGAGGACGCCCCTGCTGGCCACCAGGGGCCCGGCGTCTACGAGACCTGGGCCTCGCACCCGGGTTCCCGTCGACTCCTCGAACGCCGTCGAGGCCCTCGGCGCCGTCAACTCCCTGGTCCTGGACAACGGGCGCGTCGTCGGTGGGCGCGGCTCGGTCATCTCCGCACCCCCGCGCAGGCCGGGGCCGACCTGGTCAAGGGCAGGCTGCCTCATGCTGCACGCCTCCTCCTCCTTCGAGCCGCTTCCCGGGGCACCGTCGTCACCGACGCCGACGGCGCCAACCCGGTGACGGTCCAGGCCCCCGCCCGACCGCGAGCCCCACCGCCGGTAGCGGCGGGACGGCCGAGGCATCGGGGCGACGGCGTCGGCCAAAGGGCACAGCCGCGGCAGCAGGCACGACAGTACAGCAGGTTCGGCTGGAACGAGGTCTCGGCCTTCGTCACGCCGGCGGCGGACCGCGGCTCGGACTCGGTGCTGGTGAGGGACCGACTACCTGGTGGCCTTCACCCGCTCGGACGCGGTCAGCGCGGTCGTGGGTACCTGACCTCCCAGGGTGGGCCCACCGCGGATGGCGATGGGCGGGGTGGCGACCGCCAGCCAGGGTGTTGACCCGGACCTGGCGCCCAGCGACGTCGGCCGGCGCGCCACCAGGCTGCTCCAGTCGCGCCAGACGACCGTGGAGATGGATGCCTCGGACTCGATGCCGGTGGGTGTGGGCGGCGGTGCCCTGTGGGTCGAGGCTGAGCCGGTGGTCGACCGGGACGGTGACCCCCAGGAGGCGCTCAAGCAGGCCGAGGCGGCCTGGCCCAAGAAGTAGCCGGCCCCGGCGGGGCCCGCAGGCCATGGGTACGACGTCGGCTCCGAGGCTTCCGCTCTGAGCCGGCCTACTCCACGAGGGTCGGGATCTACTGGGCGAGGGTTGTGCGTACTGCACGAAGGCCCCCACCACCTGCAGTACACCCAACCCTCCTCCAGTAACACCCCACCCTCGTGCATCGTGTGCCGACGACGCCGGCCCCATCCCGGGCGACCGGGAGCAGACTGGAGCATTGATCCGTGTCAGGCGGGTCGATAGCCTTGGATCCCCAGCGATTCAAGGAGGACTCATGGGACTGGGATGGTTCGGCGCCCCCGAGCACAAGCGTTGGCTGGCCTACGAGACGCACGCGCTGCTGCACTACGCGCGCGCCGCGCAGGTGCCCACTGGATTCGGGTGGATCGGTCGGGACGGCGAGGTGGACCCCACCCATCCCGTTGAGCTGTGGGTCACCGGCCGCATGACCTTCGCCTTCTCCCTGGGAGCACTTATGGGGATTCCCGGCTGCCGTCGCTACGCCGACCACGGCGTGCGCGCCCTCAATGGTCCTCTGCGCGACCCGGTCAACGGCGGCTGGTACTCGGCGATCGGCCCCGAGCCCGACGCCGAGGGACAGGGCGTCGGTGGATGGCGACGCCCGCAAGGAGTGCTACCAGCACGCCTTCGTGCTCCTGGCTGCCGCCACCGCGACGGCCGCCGACCGGCCCGGCGCCCATGAGCTGCTGCGCGACGCCATCGAGATCCAGGACCGCTACTGGTGGGACGAGGCCAGCAGATGCCGGTGGGAGTCCTACGCCGCCGACTTCACCGACCCCGAGGACTACCGGGGCATCAACGCCGCCATGCACACGGTGGAGGCCTACCTGGCCACCGCCGACGTCACCGGTGAGGTGCGCTGGCTGGAGCGGGCCCTGAAGATCACCGACTTCGCCGTCAACGTCCGGGCCCGCGAGCACGGCTGGCGCCTGCCCGAGCACTACTCCGCCTCCTGGGAGCCGGTCCTGGACTACAACCGCGACGAGCCCGCCCACCCTTCCGGCCCTACGGCGTCACGCCGGGCCACGGGCTGGAGTGGGCGCGCCTGACGGTGCAGCTGCGCGGGGCGCTCATCAACCGCTCCATGAGCGCGCCGGAGTGGATGCTGGAGGCCGCCGAGCACATCTTCGATCAGGCCCGCACCGACGGCTGGCGCGTGGACGGTGCTCCAGCTTTCGTCTACACCACGGACTTCGACAGCAAGCCCGTGGTGCACGAGCGCATGCACTGGGTGGTCTGCGAGGGCATCTCGGCGTCGGCCGCCATTCGCCAGGCCCTGCTCGACGACGGGCGTGGGGAGATCGACGTCGAGCACTACGAGCACTGCTACCGGGCCTGGATCGACTACGCCGAGGGTTCCTCATCGAGGCGCCCGGCGTGTGGACCCATGAGACCGACCCGCGACAACCGGCCCTCGACGCGCACCTGGGCCGGGCACCCGGACATCTACCACGCCCTGCAGGCCACCCTCATGGCGCGCCTGCCGGTCTGGCCGACGATTGGGCAGGCCCTGGCCGAGGGGCGGCTCGACGAGCCGAACTCGCTGCTGCCGGCGCGCGCCAGCAAGCCGCACCGGCGCGGGTTCTTCGGGCGGGCCTAGGGGCTGGTGCGGAGGTGGGGCCGGGCCGCGGGGCCCGCGCGGTCGTAGGTTAGTGATCGCGATCGCCCGGTAGGTCGCGCGGTCGTACCCCCTACCCCTCGATCCCGAGACATAAGGTACGACCGCGCCGTCGGCGACCGGTGGGATCGGGCCGGTGGGCTCGCAGTGACCGCGGGCCCGCCGGGATGGTAGGGTCTATGCCTGTCGCGCCCGGTGGGTGCGGCCTGGAGAGGTGACAGAGCGGCCGAATGTGGCGGTCTTGAAAACCGCTGTGCGCCTGGCGCACCGGGGGTTCGAATCCCTCCCTCTCCGCCATCTCATGCTTACTCGAACCCTCGGTAGCTGAAGCGCTGCCGGGGGTTTGTTCGTGTTCGGGCGAGGTCGCTCACGGGGGTCCCGGCCTCACCCTGACGCAATGCACGAAGGTCAGGGGTTACTGGAGGAGGGTTGGGTGTACTCCGTGGGGTGCGGGGGTTCGTGCAGTACGCACAACCCCCGGCCAGTACCGCCCGAGGCTCGTGGAGTAGCCGGCCGGGACGTGGCCGATTGCGCCCGTGGAAGAGGTGGAGGGTCTGCGGCGTCGTCGGCCCCCTGACTTCTTGGGATTGTGCTGGTCCTGGTCGGCTTTGGTGGGCGCGGGGAGGCGGCCTGACTGAATCGGGGACTGCGTTGTGCGCCCGGAACGTACTTGTCCTCCAGATGACTGAGGTCGTGCCCCAGTCATCTGGAGGAAAACGCAGTCCTCGTCGGGGAAGTACGTCCCCGATCAGGCCCAGCGTGACTACCTTGAGGTCATATTCCGCGGTTCGATGATGATCGGTTAGGCGAAGGCAGACGTCCGCCTGCCCATTTTCTTGCCGACCTACGTCATCGTGAACTGGGTGCTGGGGTACTGCCGAGATGCATCGAGGCCTGCACCTGGTGACGGGCAGGGTGCCGAGGGTCTCGAGGTCAGACGAAGCTCGAGGTATCAGTGGCGCACACACGCAGGCGGTGCCCATCGGGGTCTGTTGCCACAAAGGTGTAGCCGAATTCGAGGACGGTCGGCTCCAGAACCATCGGAATGCCCAGACTTTCTTCCATTGCGCGTGAAGACGATCGACGTCGGCACGCTCGACGTTGCTGAGACTCAGTTCGGTCCCGCCTACGTATGGCTCGGCAGTGGGTTCAATCTCGTCGGCTGCCTGCAGGCCGAGGCGACGTCGTCGGACAATGCGAAGACGCTGAATCCTGGATAGGTCTTGATCGGTTCATGACCGAGAATCCGGCTGTAGAAGGTGGTACTCGCCTCGACGTCGGAGACGTAGAGGATGACGCTATTGGGAACGAAGGTCGTCATGGTGATGCTCCTGAGACTCTCATGCGGTATACGAGGTGGGCGGACGGCGTCGAGGTTAGAGACCATTGGTGCCACCTTGTGTCACGTATGTGCGAGGATGAGCCGGTGCGTGCTGACCGCTTGCTGTCCATGATCTGGCTGCTGCGTACGCATGGTCGTCTGTCCGCCCTCGGATCTGGCTCAGCGGCTGGAGGTCTCACGGCGCACACCGTGCTGCGGGACGTTGAGGCGCTGTCGGCTGCGGGCGTGCCCGTATGGTGCGAGCGAGGACCTCATGGGGGAGTGAGAATCGACCCCGGCTTTCGCATTGATGTGACGGGACTGAACCGTGAGGAGAGCCGGGCTCTCTTCGCAGGTCTCACTGGGCGGGGGTGCTGCGCCACTGGGCCTTGGCGACGCCCTCGCCTCCGCGTCTCGCAAACTGCTCGCCGCCGTGCCCGACAGCCATCGAAGCCGGTCCATTGGCATTGCCTCGCGCGTCGTGGTCGATCCTCAAGGGTGGCTTCCCCTTCCCGAGAGCGAGCGGGCCGACGCCGTCTTCCAAGCTGTTCAGGAAGCGGTCTTGACGCGCCATCGACTGCGTATGGTCTTCCGTCACAAGTCGAGGACGACGACGCAGGACGTCGTCGATCCGCACGGAATAGTTGCCGCTGGTCGCAGTTGGTACCTGTGCGCCTCACACGGCACCGAGGTTCGCTTCACCAGGCTCTCTCGGATCGAAGAGGCTGATGTACTCGCTGAGGAGTGTGCTGACGACTCCGGCTTCGATATGGCCGCGGCATGGCGGAAACAGCGTGAGGAGTTTCTTGAAAGGTTCAGAGGGCGATCACAGCCACTGTCTGGGTGCGGGACGAGCGTTGGAGTGATGTGCAGGGAGTGGACGTTGCGCGCAACGACGACCGAGGCAGAGGTGAACCTCCGGAGATGACGGATGGACCTGTCTCCAGCTGGAATTCATGGATCACCTGCATGCCATGACGATTCTGCTTCGACTCGGTCCGGATGCCTGCGTCATCACCCCCAAGCGCCTGCGACAGGACCTCCTCGACTACGTGGACCGCATGCGTGAGCGGTACCGTGCCGATGGGAACTGATGGCGTGCGGCTGAGGCAGCACGCTCGCACGTGCCCTGACGGCGAGGGCGGCGAGCACTGCGCGGCCCGCCGCATGCCCCGCCGGAGGTCGCCCCGGACTCACAGGCGCTTGAGGGCCTCTCGTCGGCTGAGTGGGGACAGGTCCGGATGCGCCTGGACGAAGGCACGTACCCAGTCGCCGTCCGTGCGTGCGTAGTCGCGCAGTGCCCAGCCGATGGCCTTGCGGATGAAGAACTCCGGGTCCTCCTGGTTAACCTCGATGACATTGGTGAGCAGGTCGAGGTCCGTGTCGGCCTTGTGCTGGAGCTGGCAGAGGATGGCGCTGCGCCGCATCCACATGTCCGGGTCGGTGGCCCACACACGCATGCGGGCCACTGCAGCCGGATGCTCGCGCACCACCAGCCCGACGGCGTGGGAGGTCTCATCGACCAGATCCCACCACTGCCCCGTGCGCAGAAAGTGCTCGTAGAGCACCAAGGACTCCATGCGTCCGGCATGCGAGGCGGAGAGCTTGGCGCGGATGACGGCCAGCGCCGCATAGCGCTCCTCACGGCGAGCCGCCCCATCCCACAGGCGCCGCAGTGCCGCCTCCCAGGTGGCGGCCTCAGTCCACACGTCGCTGTGGGCGGCGGCGATCCGTTGCGCGAGGCGCCGCGTGTCCGGGACCCCGACGCCGTACATCGCCATCTCGGACTTCAGGTACGCCCGCTGCTGCTCAGCTCGAGCGGGGTCGCTCGCCTCCGCCAGGGCCTGACGCAGATCGGTGATGAACTCCGCGACCCGTGCATCCGTCTTCCCACTCTCCGCCATCCTCGCTCCTCCTCGCCTCACGACGTACTTCCACAGACATTCTTCAACATGATGGCCCTGGGTGGCGCCCGCCTCCGGGGCCTGGAAATCCGCGGCCCCGAGCCGTGAACAAGGGCCCCAGGACACCTACGCAGCCGGCGGCCGCGTTGCCTCGCCTTGAGGCGCCCGCACCGTGTCTTCGGCGGTTTGCTCACGCGGCATCCTCCCGGTAGGCTGCCCGTGCGTCCTACGGCGGAGCCGTGGGAAGGCAATGGAGATGTCGCATAGTGGCCTAGTGCGCCTCCCTGCTAAGGAGGTTGGGGTGGAAGCCCCTCGGGAGTTCGAATCTCCCCATCTCCGCCACAGCGAGAGCCCCGGTGCGCAGCAGCGCGCCGGGGCTTCGTCGTTGCCGGTGCCCTCGTTGCGGCCGCCGCGCAACTCCCCAACGGATTGCCGGGCTCTCGGAGTCGGCCCGGCGGTCAGGGCGTTCGCCTCTGGCCGATCGGGGTGCCTGTGTGTCTTCCGGCGCGGATCCGGGATAGCGTGATGCTGTACTCGACTGAGAGGGACCTCATGTCTGACCACGACGCAACCCAGCCGCCGACCTCCGGCTCGCCCCGCCCCGATCAGGGCGACGAGTTCAATGCCCGGACCGTCCTCATCAACCAGGACATGCTCGACGCCGCGCGCGTCGAGCAGCAGGCTCCGGGCAGGCACCTGGTGCCGTCCCTGGTGCGGCTCCCGGCGCCCAGGCCGGATCGTGGCGCCCGGCGCAGCCCGGACCTGCCCACTGGGCCGCCCCCAGAGGAGCAGACGCGCGCCTTCTCCACAGGTGCGCAGGCGGCCGCCCAGCCCGGTGCAGCGCCGGCCGACCCCTACATCCAGGCCAGCCCCTACGCCCAGCGCAGGGCGGGGTCACCCAACCGGCGCCCTACAACCCGTCGACCCAGTTCGGCCGGTCCGACTCGGCCGGCAGCGGCGGCCTCGGTACTACTCAGCCCGGTGCGGCACCGGCCGCGCCCTCGCTCAGGCCAGCCCCTTCGCTCAGCAGAACGGGGCCGCCCAACCGGCGCCCTACAACCCGCCGGCGCAGCCCTGCCTGGGTGGGTCCACCGCTGCCGACGGCGCCGCACTGCGTCGTCGCCCTTCGCCCAGTCCGCCCCGGGATCCCTCGGCTCGGGCACATCCTCAGCCCCCGTCGCCGGTGCGGCTCCAGGCGCCGAGGCGGGTCAGGAGACCCCACCACTGGCGGGTCAGCAGCCGCAGGCCCAGCCGGCGGGCCTGTCGGACCAGGACCCCTTCGCCCAGCAGCCCGCCCCGCACTCGCACCCCTTCAGTGGTGGGCGTCAGGATGGCGAGGTCGGCATGTCCTCGGTCTTCCCCACGGCGACCGCGCGCGCTGAGGCCGAGCAGGCTACGGAGGCCTTCGTCCCCGCTGCGACTCAGGCAGTCGCCCAGTCCGCGCCGTCGTCCTCCTCAGCCTTCCCGTCGCAGAGCTCGGCGCCCCAGTGGGGCTCGGCCCCCTCCTCCGACGCCGCGGCCGGTCAGGCCCCATCCTTCTCGGACATGGTTCCTGCCCGCAGCGGGCTCGCCCTTCGAGGCAGCCGGCGGAAGGCGGAGCGCTGGCAGCAGCGCGGTCCGAGGACTCGAGCGCGTGGACTCCGTGGGCAGCTGGATGCTGACGCTGTTCCTCATGGCCATCCCCGTCGTCAACCTCGTCTGCCTGCTGATGCTCGCCTTCGGCAGCGGCCACTCGGCCAGCAAGAGGAACTGGGCCAAGGCCACTCTCATCTGGGCGGTCATCGGTGCCGTCCTGGCGGCCTCCTCGTCGTCGTGCTCGGTGCGCACCTGGCTGGACGATCAACGCCGAGGCGCCAGCGTCGGATAGAGCCCCAGCGGCTCGAAGGTGAGCACCGCAGCCGTTACAGCACGCAGGGCCGGAGCCCCGTCCTCGGCAGGGACTCCGGCCCTGTGCCCATCCTCACGGGGATTGGATTTGTCCCCTGGGTGGACGCTGAGTAATGTTCTTCCCGTCGGCAACGACATGCGCCTGTAGCTCAACGGATAGAGCATCTGACTACGGATCAGAAGGTTGGGGGTTCGAATCCCTTCGGGCGCACCAACACCCCGTCATCGGCTGAACAGTCGGAGCCGGGGTGTTTTCCATGTCTGGCACTCCCCGGCCCCGACGGCGTGGCTCACTCACCCTGTCAGCCGGCCCTCAATCCGACCGGGCGCGTCACTCCGGCCAGTGTCGCCACTCCTGCCGGCGTCCCAACTCCAGCCGGAGCCCGCTCTTCGGCCCGGGGCTCCGGGTTCGCCGCGCAGACCTCGCCGTCGGAGGGAAGCGCTCCCTTGACGAAGTAGTCATTCACCTTCGCGGTCGCGCAGGCATTGAAGCCGGTAGCGCCGTGGCCGTACATGTCGACGCTCAGCAGATGACTGTTGCGCACCCTCGACACCAGCGCCTTGGACCACGGGTAGGGGTGGCCGGGTCGTGCAGGATCCCGACGACGAGCACCGGGTTCGTGGCGTCGACGTCGACGTCGACGGGCTCGGTCTTACCAGTGTGCCCCCAGCCGTGGCAGTAGGCGTCGTGCTGGGGCACCAGGCTGTGGAAGACCGGGTAGCCGCGGCGGTAGGAGGCCAGTGCCGCATCCCAGCTCGCCTGGTTCCCGGAGTCGGGGAAGTCGAGGCACCGGTTGGCCGCGAAGCCGTACACGGACCGAAGATGCTCGACAATCTGCGCCTCGGTCGCCGTCGGCCCTCCCTCGCCCGGGAGGAACCCGGCATTCTTCATCAGAGCGGTGCCGTCGTGCGCGTTCATGGCCTGGGCCAGTCCCTCGTTGAGCAGCGGCCACTTGTCAGGTGAGGCGACGACGAGCTCCTTGATCGCATTGGTGGCCTCGGCCCGGTTCAGGGAGTCTGCGCCGTCGGAGACGGTCAGCGGATTAGCGTCCAGGCCGTCGAGGAAGGCGGCGAGCCGGGTGACGGCCTCATCGGTCGAGCCGTTCAGGGGGAATCCGGCCTGACCCTGCTGAGACTCGATGTAGGTGCGCAGCGTCTGCTCCTCGGCTGCCGCATCGCCCTCGAAGGACCCCTGCCGGGACAGGGTGGGGTCCATGGCGCTGTCCAGGACGACACGCCCGACGTTGTCCGGGAAGAGCTCGGTGTACACGGCTCCCAGGTAGGTGCCGTAGGAGTAGCCGAGGAAGTTGAGGTCCTGGTCTCCCACCAGGGCCCGCATGACATCCATGTCGCGAGCCACCGAACGGGTGTCCATATGGTCGAGGATCTCAGGGACCTCCGTGTACTTCTGGCAGGTGGCGGCATCGCGTGAGCCCTTCGCGACGATGTCGCCGGCGCTGCCCGGTGTCAGCTGGGAGGGTGCTTGGGCCCGCCCGTCCACAATCGCCTGAACGTCCTCGGGGGACCAGCAGGTGATGGGGGTGGACTGGCCGATGCCGCGTGGGTCGAAGCCGATGACGTCATAGTTCGCCAGGACTCCCGACATGCCGCCGGTCTTGTAGAGCCCGGCGTGGATATTGATGAGGGAGATGCCGCTTCCCCCGGGGCCTCCGGGGTTGAGGGAAACACCAGGCCCCGAGGGGAGGGGCTGGTCGAGGGCAGCTTCTTGAGGGCCACCGTGATGGTCTTGCCCTGCGGGTGGTCGTAGTCCAGGGGCACGGTCACGGTCGCGCACTGGAAGGCGGTGCCGGTGGCGCCGTCGGGGCAGTCGGTCCAGGTGAGTTTCTGACGGTAGAAGGACTCCAGCCCCTTGGGGACCTTCGCCCCGGTGGACCCGATGGACCCGGTGGCCCCGGTAGAGCCACCGGAGCCCTTCGAGGAACCATTGGGCGTTGCTGCTGGTGGTCTGAGACATGGCTGGTACTCGCCGAGCATTCGTAGCTGTTGTCCGGGCACGACGCCGGTCGGCTGGGGAGCCCTGCGTGGTCGGACTCGCGACGGCTGCGACACTCGTGGCGAGCATGCTGCAGGCGGTGAGCGTACCGAGCAGGGTGAGGACGGTCAGGCGTGAGGCGGCGCGCGATGGCGGGGATGTTCGTAGGTGTCTCATGCCCACGATTCTCATGTCTTCGATCGACTATGAACCATCCGGAAGACTGGTTGATTGATGTCAGGGGTAGCCCGACCCTGCAGCCCTCCGCCGTCGGTGCTCCGGCTCAGCCTGCGCTCAGATGCCGGGCGGCCTCGAAGGCCTGGGCCAGGTCCGCGATGAGGTCGTCGACGTGCTCGATGCCGACGCTCAGGCGCATGAGCCGGTCGGTCAGCCCTGCAGGAGGCGCGCACTCGACGGGCACGTCCGCGTGCGTCTGCACCGACGGGCACGTCACCAGCGACCCACGCCGCCCAGGGACTCGGCGAAGGTGAACACCCGCACCGAGGCCAGGAAGCGGGCCACGTCCACCGACTCGGCCAGATCGAAGCTCACCATGCCCGAGTGCCCCGGGTAGAGCACCGCGCGTCACGTAGGGGCTCGAGCGCAGGAACTGCGCGATCGCGGTGGCGTTGGCCTCGTGACGCTCCATGCGCAGCGCCAGGGTCTTGAGTCCCGCGCAGCAGCAGGAAGCAGTCGAAGGCCCCAGTGTCGCCCCGGTCGTGTTGAGGCGGTAGTTCAGTCGCTCGGCCAGGGGCGTCGTCGGCCACCACGGCCACGCCCGCCATGACGTCGTTGTGCCCGCCCAGGTACTTCGTGCCCGAGTGGACGACGACGTCGGCCCCCAGCTCCAGGGGCCGCTGCACCACCGGGGTGTAGAAGGTGTTGTCCACCACCAGCCTCGCCCCGGCCGCGTGGGCCAGGTCGGCCGCCTCAGGGATGGAGATCTCCTCCATCATCGGGTTCGTGGGGCGTCTCGATGATGACCAGGTCGGCCGGGTCGGCCAGGGCGCCCGCGCAGGCCCTGCAGGCCCCAGGACGAAGTCGACGCGCGCCGCCCCTCCTCGGCCGGGACCTCCAGGAAGCGGAAGGAGCCGCCGTACAGGTCGCGCAGCGCCACGATCCGGCTGCCGTGCGGCGCCAGCGTGCGGGTCACCAGCTCCAGGGCGGCCATCCCCGAGGACAGCGCGAAGGCCGCCGTCCCGCCCTCCAGGCGGGCCAGGGCGTCCTGGAGGACGTCGCGGGTGGGGCTGGCCGTGCGCGTGTAGTCGTAGCCGTCGACTCGCCCAGGCCGGGTGGCCGTAGGCGGTCGACAGGTGGATCGGCGTCGTGATCGCCCCCGTGGCCGGGTCGGTCCCGGTGCCCGAGCGCACCAGCAGCGTCTCCAGGCGGAGCTGCGGGTCTGGGGGCCGACGACGTCGGGTGATGGTGGACGGGAAGGTGCGGGCGGCCGGCGGCTGCGAACACTCGGTCTGAGCAGTGGGCTGGGGCGCGGACGGACTGGTCATGAGCGGATTCTCCTCGGGCGGGGCAGCGGCGGGAAAGACATGATGGCTGACGGTCGACGGCAGTGCGGCCGGTGACCGGTGACTGGACGCCTGCGGGCCGGCACCCTTGGTGCGGTCCGGGCGAGCCGGCTCAGGCGGACAGGGCGGCGGGTCCCTGCCCGGCCCGTTCGGCGCGCACGGGCGGTCACGGCGGCGACGGCCGCCTCCAGGCGGTCCAGGGCGGCGTCGAGGGTGGCGCGGGGGCAGGCGACGTTGATGCGGGTGAAGCCCTCGCCGCCGGCCCCGAAGATCCGGCCGTCGTCGAGCCAGAGCCCGGCCTCGTTGAGCATGACTTCGTCGAGCTGCTCGGGCTTGAGCCCGGCGGCCTTCAGGAATCCCGAGCAGTCCAGCCACAGCAGGTAGGTGCCTTCGCAGGGGGCCGCCTCGATCCCCTCGATCCGCTCCAGGCGCGCCTCGACATGGGCCCGGGCGGCCGCGATGTGCTCGCGCAGGCATCCAGCCAGGCGTCCCTGCCTCGTAGGCGGCCCGGCAGGCCGTCAGGCCCAGGGATATTGGGCTGGGAGTAGCCGGTGGTGGCCAGCTCGCGGCGGAAGGCTCTGCGCAGGTGGGCATCGGAGATGAGGATGTTGGCGACCTGCAGACCGGCGAGGTTGAAGGACTTCGACGGCGAGGTGCAGGTGATCGTGTGGGCGGCGGCCGCCTCGCTCAGGGAGGCGAAGGGCGTCGTCGCGAAACCCGGCAGGGCCAGGTCCGCGTGAATCTCATCGGCCACGACGATGACGCCGTGGCGGGCCGTGACCTCCTCCAGCGCGGCGAGCTCCTCCCGGCTCCAGACCCGGCCGACCGGGTTGTGCGGGTTGCACAGGAGCAGCAGGCGCGCACCGGTCGCCTCGATGGTCGCCTCCAGGGCGGCCAGGTCGCGGCGGTAGACGCCGTCGGCGTCACGCACGAGGGGGACGGCGGCCACGGTGCGCTCGTTGACCTCGACGACGTCGCGGAAGGGGTAGTAGACGGGCTCCTCGATGAGGACCGCCTCGCCCGGCGCGGTCAGGGCCCGTACCGCCAGGGCCAGAGCCGGCACGACGCCCGGGGTCACGGTGTTCCACTCGGCCTCCACCTGCCAGCCGTAGCGTCGGGAGAACCAGTCGGTCAGGGCCGTCCGATAGGCGCTCGTCGGGCTCGGAGTAGCCGAAGATGCCGTGGCGGGTGCGCCACGCAGGGCGCTGGTGACGGCCGGGTGCGGTGGCGTGGTCCATGTCCGCCACCCACAGGGGCAGGACGTCCTCGGGGCGGCTGCGCCTGACGGCGGAGTCCCACCCTGAGGCTGGCTGTGCCGCGGCGGTCGGGGACGCGCGTCGAAGACGGCCGGGTCGACGGCGGGGCGGTGAAGAAGGTGGCCGCCGGGGAGGGCGGCCGGCGCGTGGGGGCTGTGGGAGGTCAGGGCGGGCCGGACAGGCGGAGTCGGTGGAGTCGGCGGGCTAGACGGGGGTGACGCGGGTGTGCATGACAGGAGGTCCTCTCGGGTGCCCTGATGGTGGGTGACGCCCGCGAGCGCAAGGCGACGGTGCGGCATCGGCGCTCAGGGGTGGCCCGGCGCGCTGGGCCGGCCGAGGTGGCAGGGTGACTGGAGGGATGAACACGGGGCAGGTCGGGCCTCCGCGGAGTGCGACGAGCCGGTCTCAGGCGGCTCGGACTCTCACCGTTACGTGTCAGACAGCGACGGCTGGCGCTGTCAGCGCATGCACATTCGACCCTCGCCAGGGGTGCGCACCATCATCGTGCGGGCCTGGGGCGAAAAGAGTCGTCGTGACCCGTGAGCATAGCGGGAGCGCCGCCGGCGCCACCGTGCCGGTGCGTCGTCTCGACCACCGGCACGGTGGCCCACCGATCAGCCGGCGCGGCGCAGGCTGCAGGGAGTTGAGTGACGACGATGACGCTGGAGGCGGCCATGGCGGCCCCCGCGATCATCGGGTTGAGCAGCCCGGCGGCCGCCAGTGGGATCGCCGCCACGTTGTAGGCGAAGGCCCAGAACAGGTTCTGGCGGATGATCCGCAGGGTCGCCCGCGACACCCGCACCGCCGCCACCGCCGCGTCCAGGTCCGTGCGCACCAGGGTGATGTCGGCGGCCTCAATGGCCACGTCCGCCCCGAGCCCATGGCGAAACCCAGCCCCTGCGTGCCGGCCTGGGCCAGGGCGGCGGCGTCGTTGACCCCGTCACCCACCATGCCGACCACCGCGCCCTGGGCCTGCAGGTCGGCGACGACGTCGCGCTTGTCGGCGGGCAGCACCTCGGCGCGCACGTCGGCGGCGTCGATCCCCACCTGGGCCGCCACGTGCTCGGCGGCCCGGGCGTTGTCCCCGGTCAGCAGCACCGGCCGGATCCCCAGCTCGCGCAGCGCCGCCACCGCCTCCCGCGAGGAGGGCCGCACCGTGTCCCGCACCACGAGGACCGCCATGGCCTTCAGTGGCTGCGTATCGGGGGCCGTCGCGCCAGTGTCGTCGGAGGCGTCAGCGGTGCTGTCCGCGGCGGCCTCGTCGGGCGCCCCGGTCTCAACGTTCGCGGCCTTACCGGACTCGCCCACGGCCAGGACGACGGCGGTCGCGCCGGAGTCCTGGGCCTTCTCCACGGCGGAGCGCACCGCCTCGGGGACCTCGGCGCCCATCTCGCCGGCGAGCCAGCCCGGCCGGCCCACCGCGACCCGGCGCCCCTCCACCGTGGCGGAGACGCCCCGGCCTCGTGGTTGGAGAAGTCGGCCGGCGTCGGCAGGGTCGCCCAGTCGCTCGCGGGCGGTTGCCGTGATGGCTGTGGCCACCGGGATGCTCGAGGCGGACTCGACCGCCCCCGCCAGGCGCAGCGCCTCATCCCCGAGCTGGGCCAGGCCCGCAGCGACGTCTGCGCCGGTACCTGCGCCGGCGCCCACCTCCTGGCAGGCCTCGACGTCCAGGCTCATGCGTCCCTGGGTGACCGTGCCGGTCTTGTCCATGACCATCGTGTCCAGGGCCCGCGTCGACTCCAGCACCTCAGGGCCCTTGATGACCACGCCCAGCTGGGCGGCCCGGCCCGAGCCGACCAGCAGCGCCGTCGGCGTGGCCAGCCCCAGTGCGCAGGGGCAGGCGATGACGAGCACGGCCACCGCCGCGGTGAAGCGCCGCCTGCGGGCTGTGCCCGGTGAGCAGCCACCCCGCCAGGGTCGCGGCGGACAGCACCAGGACGATGGGCACGAACACCCCGAGATCCGGTCCGCCAGGCGCTGGACGGGGCCTTGCCCGCCTGCGCGGCCGTCACCATCCGGCCGATCCGCGCCAGCGTCGTCCTCGCCCACGGCCGTGGCCCGCACCAGCAGCGCGCCGGAGGTGTTGACGGTCGCCCCGGTGACGGCCTGCCCGGCCTCAACCTCGGTGGGCACTGGACTCCCCGGTGAGCAGCGAGGCGTCCACGGCCGAGCGGCCCTCGACGACGACGCCGTCGGCGGCCACCTTCTCGCCGGGCCGCACGAGGAACAGGGTCCCCGGCCGCCAGGTCCTCAATACTGATGCGCTCCTCGGTGCGGGTGGCTCTGCGCGCGGCGAGCCGTCCTCGTCCGGGACGTCGACGGCGTCGCGGCTGCCCGACGGCGAGGTGAGGACGACGCGGGTCACCTCCTGGCGCCCGAGCCCAGCAGGGGCGCGCAGGGCGTCGCCGGAACGGTACCTGGCGCGCGCCTCCGCGTAGCGGCCCGCCAGGAGGAAGGTGGTCACCCAGGCGGCCGACTCGAAGTACATGTGGGCGGCGTGCCCTGGGAGCGGGGCAGCAGCTCCATGCTCATCCGCATGCCGATGTGCCCGGCCCCTGCCGAGCACCAGCGCCCACAGGCTCCAGCCGGTCGCGGCGATCACCCCAGGACACGAGCGTGTCCATGGTGAAGGCCCCGTGGCGCAGCGCCCGGAAGGCCGCCTTGTGGAAGGGCCAGGCCCCCAGACCGCCACCGGCAGCGCATGAGCGCCACCGTCCACCGCCAGCCCGGCAGCTGGAGGGCCGGCACCATGGAGATCGCCATGATCGGCACTGACAGGATGAGGCAGTAGATGAGCCGCAGCCGCAGGTCAGCGGCCCGCTCCCATATGCGAGGCGCCCAGGGACTTTTGCCCCGCTCCCGGAGGCGGAGCGGGGGAGGTGCCGGCGGGGCCGTTCGTGCCGACGAGGGCGCCGGGGCGCCAGGCCGAGTGTCGCGGCCATGGACAGCGTCGCGAGGCCGCCTGTGCCCTTGGTGCCGCGTCCACCCCCGGCCGAACCGGGCGCGGACGGTCCCGACGCCGGTGCTGCCGGCGTCGTTGACTCAGGCTCCCCGGCCGGTGACGCCTCCGAGGCTGACGACTCCTCCGGTGAGGCGGTGTCCAGCAGGGCGCCGGTATAGCCGGCGCGGGCGACCGTGGCCAGGAGGTCATCGACGCTCACCGCGCTCGGGGCGGTGATGCGGGCCGACTCGGTGGCGAGGTTGACCGAGGCGCTCACGCCGTCGAGCTTGTTCAGCTTCTTCTCCACCCGGGCCACGCAGCTGGCGCAGGTCATGCCCCCGATGGAGAGGTTGACGGTGCGCTGCTGCCCGCCGGATTCCTGGCTGGTCGTACTCATGGGAGCCTCCTTGTCTGTTGTCGCTCTGCGGCGCCCAGACGCCGGGTGTCGACGTTGGGGTGTCCGGGCTCAGCGCTCGCGGTCGTCGCGCTCGACGGCGTCGAGGGTGTAGTCCCCGGCCTCGTCGATGGCCTCGGCCAGGGCGGCGTCGTCGAGGCGGATGTCGGAGAGCACGGTGACGGTGGACTGCCCGCCCTTGTTGAGCAGGACGGAGACGTCCTTGACGCCGTCGAGCGCCTCGAGCTCCTCGGTGACGTGGGCGACGCAGTGGCCGCAGGTGAGTCCGGAGACCTTGAGGGTGGTGGTGCGGTCGATACCGTCGGCGGTGAACTCAGTCATCTCTCACTCCTTGGGAAGCGTGTGCGGAAAATGGGTGGATCGGATCGGAAACCAGATGGTCCGCGTGGAGCGGACCATGGCGCTCAGGACCGCACGAGCCGGGCGATCGCGTCGGAGGCCTCGCGGATCTGGCGGTGCCCTCCTCGTCACCCGCCTGGGCGGCGTGCAGGACGCAGTGGCCTGCAGTGGTCCTCCAGCAGGCCGAGGCTGACGGCCTGAAGGGCCTGGTGGCGGCGGGAGATCCGGGTGAGGGACGTCGATGCAGTAGACGTCCTCCCTCAACCATGCGGAGATGCCCCGCACCTGCCCCTCGATGCGGCGCAGGCGCTTGAGGTAGTCCTCCTTGGATCCGGTGTAGCCGGCCACTCTCCTCCGTTGTCTCGGTCGGCACCGACCATACCCCCTAGGGGTAGGGGTGTCAACATCCCCAGGAGGTGTAGTGGTGGCTGCCCGGCTGGCGACCGGCCGGATGGGCGCGGATCCGGCACACGGGCGAGGGACGTGGGATGCTCGTGTCATGACCGCCGCTGCCCATGCCGCCCCCGGCCCCGCCGACCCCGACGCGGTGCCCCGGACGCCAGATGACCCTGATCTCCAGCTCGCCCGGGACCCCAGGGCGGGTGCCGGGCGACTCATGGTGCTGGCCGGCAACCGTCCCGACCTGCGCGGCGTCATCGCGGACAACCCGGGCTGCTCCCCGGAGCTGCGCGCCTGGGTGAGCCGCATGGGGGAGCCTCGCCGGCTCCGGACGCGGTGGGCACAGTGGTCCCGAGGCCGCAGCCCGGACCGACGGCTCTGGTGGCGCTGACGACGCGGATGATGCCGTGTCGCTGGCGCCCACGGGCTGGGAGCCCTCCGACATCGGCCTGGGCGATGGAGCCCCTTCGGCTCCGTCCTGGGTGACCCGCTCATGGGCTCACCGTCTTCGACGACGACGGCTCGGGCCGTGAGCCCGCCGACGCCGATCCCACTGAGCTCACCGGTGCGGCCGCTCGCAACGGCAAGGGCGGGCGGCGGGCGCCGTCGAGCCGGCGTACGGCCAGGCCGCCGCACACCGCCTCCGCCCATACCGCTCCGGCCACCGCGCCTCGCGCACAGCCGCGGCCCGGGGTCACGCAGGCCCCCGCCCCGTCCCCGCAGCGGCCGGCGGTGACGATGCCCGCGCCACCGGCCCCGATGCCGCCCGGACGCTTCGCGCCCGCGGCGCCCTACCCGGTGCCGGGGATCGCCGGGCCCGGTCGGAGCCGGCCCGGGGCCGTGGTGCGAGAGCCGACCCTGGGCGGTGGAGGAGCGCCGGCCGGTGCGGCCTGCCGTCCGCACCTCCGCCGCCCTCCGGTGCACGCGATCCCCGGCGCCTCCTTTCGGGATGGGGCGCTAGAACGCCCCGGCCTCCTCGCGCAGCGCCAGGAGGTCGGCGTCGTCCTCGCCGTCCAGCACGAGCCCGGCCAAGGTCATCGGCTGGATCCTCTTCGCCCTGCTGTTCATCGTTATCCGGGCCCTCAACGGCTGAGACGCAAGGGGGGCGGGGGCGCGGCCCCAGGGGAGTGGTCGCGCCTCAGGGCGGCGGAGCCCGGGGTTGAGCCGCTCGGGGCACCGGCGGCCGGGATGGTGATGGGGCTGTTGGAGGCGCAGCTGTGCTTGAAGGCCCACACCACGATCTCCAGGCGTGAGACCGTCCCGGTCTTGTGGGAACAGGCCGGTGATGTGGGACTTGACCGTCGCCCCGGCGATCGCCAGCAGGGAGGCGATCTTGCGGTTCGAGGCCCCTCGCACAGGAGGCGGAGCACGTCGCGCTCCCGCTGAGAGGTGGACGCTGCCGTCCGCGCCGCGTACGGAGGCCAGGGCGTAGTCGATCAGGCGCGTCGTCGGCGTCGGGGCCACGACCTTCGCCCCCGGAGTGGACCGTGCGCACCGCCGCGATGATCTCCTCAGCCGGCGCGCTCTTGAGCAGGAAGCCGCTGGCCCCGGCTCCCAGGCCCCTGCAGGAGGTCCTCGTCGGTGTCCACCGTGGTCAGCAGAATGACCCGGGTTGACGGCGAGGCGGAGCACCTCCCGGGTCATCTCCACGCCGTCCATGTGCTCCATGTGGACATCGGTGATGAGGACATCGACCTGATGGGACTGCACATATCGCAGGACAGCGCGAGGTGAGCGCGTTGCGGTGAGGACCGTGAAGTCCTCGACGTCGGAGAAATAGGACTCCAGATGGGCCAGGGCCATCGCGTCGTCGTCGACCAGGGCCAGGCCGACACAATCGGGAGAAATCTGGGAAGACATGAGTCTCCTTGGGCAGATGTGTGCAGTCCGCGATCAGTGGGGGCGCGGTCTGCTGGGGAACAGTGAACAAACTACCTGAAAAAAGATGATCGCCGTGTAAACGCCCTCAGACGCGCCCCGACGAAAGGTGGAGAGAGCCATCCAAACGGCGAGGAAAGCAATAGATCAAAGGGCGATGCGAGGCCCCGTCGGATTCCGGCAGGCTCATGGCCAACGGCACTTCCCCAAGTGTGCCTCCTCTGTCGTTCCCAGGAAGGAGGGTCCGTGTATCGCTCTGCGCTCGTTGAGAGCGTCGCGCCATCACTGGCTCGCGCTGCGTCACTCGAGATCTCCTTCGGCCTGGGTTTTCCCGTTCCACCGAGCTGCCCCCAGCGGCCGGAGAGCCGGATCTTCGCGATCTGGACCGGTCTTCTGGGTGATCCTCTGAGGCGCTGAGGTCACAGCGCACCTGGAATCACCGTGCCGAGGCGGGCAACTTCGACGGGGCCGGCGGGGCCATCGACGCCGATCGCGCCAGACACATCGCGATTGTGGAGACGATGGAGCGCTACTCCAGGCTGCTCATGGACGGAGGAGGAGCTGGTGTGGGACACCCCGCCGGTCTCGGCGAGGCCGCGATCGACCGGGCGCTGGCCGGCGTGCTCGGCCACCGAGCTGATGCCGACCCCGACTGCGGGCTCATCGCCCAGACCCCCGCGTCCCCTGCGATGGGTGCGCGGGCTGGTCCCTGACCCGCGGCCGTGAGGTCTCCGTCCCAGCGGTGCTGACGTACCTCAACTTTCCGGTGCGCACCCCCTCCGAGCAGTTCGTCAGCCCATCTCCACCGGCACCGCCGCGCACTCCGACCTGCGGGGCGGTCCTGGGTAGCCTGCTGCGAACTCCAGCGCGCTCCACGCCCTGACCTGACTCAGGAGGCCGCCCGAGTCGACCGTCGCACCTCCCACCCGTGAGACCACCGTCGAGACTACCGGGTCGCACCCTCGCCGTCCGCACGCCCGACGAGCAGGCTCACCCGCGTCGATGGCGCGGGCGCGGCCGACGCGGTTTCGTCCGCGCACGTCTCGACACTCCTGAGAGGGAGCGGCCCGTCCACGCCCTCGACGAGATCGAGTACTCTCACGGCGTACCGACGTCCCGGCGCGCGAGGCGGCAGCTGCCGGCCTGGCAGCAGCGACGGCAGTGCCGGCCCCGACCCGCTCGAGCAGGTCGTCACCAACCTGGGAGCGGGGCCGGCGCCGAGGCGATCGTCGTCGACATCACCACCGACGAGGCCCGCCAGGTCGGCATGCACGTCATCAAGGCCCCTCATCCCCGAGGCCATGCCCCTGTCCTTCAGCCACCACTCCCGCTACCTGGCCACGCCCCGTCTCTACCAGGCGCCCCGGGCGATGGGCCTGACCGTCCACGACGAGGCGGGGATCAACCCCGTCCGCCAGCCCTTCGCCTGAGCCCGATGTCCGCACCACCGTCCACGTCAGCGACCGCCTCACCGACCGACACCCAGGGCCCCGACCCGACATGAGCACGACGCCGCCCGCACCGGACGCGCAGCCCGGAACAGCACCCGGCGCCGCAGGCCACGGGGCCGGTGACGGCCTACCTGCCCCAGGGCGGGTTCGCGCGCGCCGTCGCCTCGCGCTCTGGCCGGGCCCAGCGACGTCATCCCGGTCGACCACGGGCTGGTCGCGCCACCACACTCCCACGCCGACCGCGCGGTCTCATCGCCGACCTGACCAGTCCGGCCTGCGCGAGGACCTCGACACCTCCCGTCCTTCACCCGGTGCATACCCTCCCTGCCTGGGCCTCCCCCACCGGATGCGCTGCGGGCCGCTCGTGGTCCCCGGCCGCAGTGCCTGCTACCCGCTGCTGACCGGCGCCGCCGCTAGCACGGCTACCGCCCCCTGCCCCCGGAGGTCGTCTCCCGAGCACGGCCCGCTGGAGCAGGCCACGGCCCGCCACCACGTGCTCCTGGGCGCTGCCTCATCTCCCTGGCCCCTGCAGACCCTCGACGCCCCCGGCCCCCAGGACCCGGCCCTGGAGGCGCCGACGACGTCGCGCCGATCGGCGGCCGGGTGCGGACCATCGACCTCGTCTCCGGCATCACCACCTGCTCGCCGACCGTGGCCGTGGACCGCTGCGAGACCTGCTCCGGGACGCTACGAGAGCGCCGCGACGCCCGCCTGCGCTCGCGGCCCTCCTGCCCGAGCGACGTGAGAGGTGGCCTGAGATGGCCGCGGGACGCCGGACAGGCTCCGTCATGCGCGCCGGCGACGTCGGCCGCGCCGCCCGCCGCGACCTGCGGTTCCCGCATCCCCCGCCGGCCCGTGGTCCACTGGGGCTGCGCGCCCGCCCCGAGGGAGACCGGCTGGATCATCGACGAAGCCGCAAGAGCCAGGTCCTGGCGGGGCTTTCGCCCGCGAGCACATGGGCCCCCTGCTCCAGGCCTGCGGCGGCACCCGCACCCTCGACGAGATCGGCGAGGCCACCGGCATCAGCCCCCAGGCCGCCTTCGAGGCCGTCTCCTGCTGTGGACCGGCGGCATCGTCGAGGAGGGCGACACCGAGCCGGCCCCCGGCGAGATCCGGCGCCCGAGCGCGGCACGGCTCCTTCCCGCCTGGCGACTCCACCGGCGTCAGCGACTCCTGGCAGGACGCCGCCCGCCGCCTGGCCGCCGCCCGGGTCGCCGTCGTCGGGGACAACGAGGCTGGCCGGGGAGATGGTCGCCGCCCTGGAGCCCACCCTGCCCGAGGTGCGGCTCGACGGCGCACCCCGCCGCGAGACACGCTCACCGTCCTCATCGAGACCAGCCGAGGTGCGCGGCCCCGCTCCCCGGAGGGTGAGCGCGCCGCTGCCGGGAGAGGGCATCGCGCTGCTGCGGTGCGCGCCGAGCAGGAGGCGGTGACGCGTCGGCCCTCACGTCGACGAGAGGCCTTCTCGCCCTGCCTGGCCTGCGCGTGTCGCCGATGAGCGAGATCGGCCCCGCGCCCCGAGGCCGCCCGCACGACATCGTCGTCGGCCTGGCCGCCCGGGCGGCGGCCGCCTCATCGCCCGCGCCACCGTCACCCACCTTTCCCGGGACGCGCAGCGCACGGACCCGGCCACCTTCCACCTACTCCGACCGCCCGGTCGTCTCCCGCCCCGGCTGCCCCGTCTGCTCGGTGGCGGGGCAGGAGAGGAACCGGTGCCGGTGGCGCCTCGGCCCCGTGGGGCCCGCTGCGGCTGGCAGTCCGTGGCCATCCCGCCGGCCGCCTTCGTCGACTGCAGGGGCCACCGGCAGCACCAAGCCTCCAACCTCGCCTCCAGCGCGAGTTCCGCGACGGGCCGGTCTGCCCGCGACGCTCACGCCGCCAGCCGACCTGGGGCGCCTCGGCCAGCCCTGGCCCGATCGCGCACCCGCTCACCGACGACGGCGCCGAGCCCGACGTCGTCACCCGCCACCCTGGGCGAGCTCGCCACGATCCTGGCGCTGTCGGTGGGTGTGCGCAGCCGCTCGACGCCGAACCACCGGCGGATCGGCCCGAGGCCGCCCAGGCCCGCCCAGCGCCAGCGCTGCCGCTGGACGGCCGCCGGCGGCGACATCAGCTCGCGACCGCCTACGTCCTCGCCCGGCACGAGCAAGGCGGACGGGAGGTCTCGGGGGCGGCAGCCGGGCGGCAGCTCGGCCAGCACCTACGTCACATCGGGCGCGACCACGCCCTGGCCTCATCGGTCCCCGCCCCTCGGCGCTGCGGGACGGACGCGGACGGATGCCGCGAGCGGATCTCCGCCCGACGGCGTCGGCGCCCGGATCGTCCTGACCGGCAACGTGGACAAGGTGGCCCTGCAAGCACTCTCCTTCGCCCTGCGCATCGCGGTCCAGGACTGCGGCTGCTCTTCGAGGTCATCCGCCTGTCGCCGACGCCCTGAGTGCCGCTGCGCGCCCGGGCCCGCTGGGACGAGCAGCGCATCAGCCCGGGCACTGGGCACCGACCCGGCCCGGGGAGCCGGCCTGCACCGTCGTCGACCTGGGAGGCCGCCGTGCGCACCGACTTCGAGACGCTGCGCGAGTCGTCGCCGGCTTGTCCGCCGGATCGGACACTCAGCCCCGCCGAGCCGACCTCCGACGGCCTGGCCACGCGCCGCCCGCGCCCGCCGCTGACTGCCGGGTGCCGGACGCGCTCGTCCCCGGCCCCCAGGAGCCCCACCCCCACAGCCTGCACGAGACCTTCGAGCGCCGCTCGTCATCGACCACCCACGGCACCGGAGCCGCTCGAGGCCGAGGCCCTCCCTGGGCCATGGTGCGCGACGCCCTGGCTCGACGACGCGAGCACCTCGGGCAGGAGCGGCTGGCCTGCCCTGGAGCCCTTCGTGCTCTCCTGCGCCCGAGTGGCGCTGAGCCGGGCATCTACCGGGTGAGGCTCGACGGCGTCGACCTGTCCGCCCCCGCCGCCGGCTGAGGAGATCGAGGCATGGCGGTGCAGAAGGAGTTCGCCCGCGCCGGCGCCATCGTCTCGCTGGCCGCCAACCTCGATGAGGCCGACGCCTGGGGCGGGGCGGCCGGCTACCGCTTTCACCATGGCCGCAGCGCCGCCCTCATCTACTCGCTGCACCCTGCGCGCCGTCGCCCGGGACTGGTGGGGACGGCTTCGCCGGCTTCGCCACCTCGGCGGTACGCCACCCGTTGGACTCCGACGGCGTCAGCCGCCACCAGATGTTCGCCGTCACCATCGCCAGTGCGCAGACGGCGCCGCCAGATGAGGCGGCCGGCTGACCCGGTCACCGCGGTCGCGGCGTCAGCTCAGCGGCCCGTCCGCCGACACGACGGACCCAGAACTGCATACCGCGTCACAGAAGTTCCACAGACCACCCCGTTCGTGGGGTTGGGGCCCTGGTCCCGCAGACCGGACCCCCGGGGCCCGAACGGGCCCCTGCTCCTGCCCACAAGACATCTGAGAGAAGGAGGTGAACAGCATATGACGAACAGCTCGATTGATCTCACCCTCGCCGACAGTGACTTCGGCGTCGAGGAGCCTGCCCTGAGGGCAACGCCCTGGGTTGCGCCTTCAGCCACGCCAGCGCGTCCTGCCCGGCCAGCGCCGCCTCGGCCTCGTGCCCGGCCAGCGCCGCCTCGGCCTCGTGCCCGGCCTGCGCCGCCAGCGCGTCGACGACGTCCTGCTGACGACCCCACGGTGGCGGGCAGGGGACCGGTCCCCTACCCGCCACTGGCGGTACCGGAGTCCCCGAGAACCGACCTGAGGGAGCCAAGAGCCCACGATGAGCACGGTGATGAGTACGGCGACGAGAACGCCGACGATCCCTGGTAGCCCCCGACGCGTCCGATCCCGCGCCTGCGCGCGCGGCGTGAGCCCTCATCGTCGGGATGGACAACCAGCCGATGCTGTTCGACTCGACTCGGGCAAGTACCACCGGCTCGGCGCGGCCGCCGCCTTCATCGTCAACCAGTTCGACGGGTGCGCCCCCGCCGACCATCATCGAGGAGCCTGCCCCAGGACATCGACGAGGCGGGCGCCCAGCGCATCACGAGCCTGGTCGACAACCTGCGCGACAAGGGCCTCCTGGCGGGAGCGAACCCGCCCCCGCCGTCCCCTGAGGCCCCGGTGCGCACCTGGCGCACCTGCGGACGCCACACCGCCCAGCCCCCGCCGGGCCCGCCACCTCAAGGTCGAGAGGTCGCCGCAGCGGGGGCTGGTGGCTGCCCCGCATCATCATCGCCCGCAAGTACCACCGATCGTCGCCCCGATCGTCACCCCTGCTCCAGCGCCTGCCGGGCCCCGCACCCGCCTGGGTCTTCCTGGCGCTGGCCGCCTGCGGGTACGCGGCCGGGGAGCCATGGCGCTCAGCCTCCCTGGCCGGCGGCCCCCGCCCCGGCGTCCTGGTCTTCGTCACGGCGGTGGCGATCCGCCTGGTGAGCATCCTGCTCCACGAGTCCTGGCACGCCATCGTCGCCGGCTACCTGGGCACCCCGATCCGGGGACCGGGGTGGCGCTCATGTTCGCGATCCCCATCGCCCACGTCGACCGCACCGGACTCCTACCGGGTGCGCTCCCGGCGCGGGCTGACCATGCTGGCCCTGGCCGGCATCTTCTCCGACGGCGTCGCTCTGCGGCCCTGGAGGCGGCCATCGCCTGGGCCTCGACGGGAACGGTGCGCCAGGTGGCCCCTGACCCCTGTGCGCCTTCCGCCACCATGCTCGTCGACCAACCTCAACCCCTCACCCAGTCCGACGGCGTCGCCGCGGTCGAGGCGGCCACCGGCTCGGCTTCACCCTGCGCGGGCGCTCCATGTTCGTGCTGCGCTGCGTCCTGGCCTCGCCAGCCTGCCTCCGCCCTGGCCGTCATGCGGCTCGCGGTGCTAGGGGCTACTCATCTACGGGCTGCTGTGCCTCTCTCGGACCGCTGGCCTTCGTGATGAGCATTGTATGGATAGGCTACTGGCTGTACGTCCCTCGTGAAAGGTTTCCTCCCATGACGCGCAGCCGGTTCTCTCTCGTGCCGGTGCTCCCCTCCCTGACAGCCACAGCCGCAGCCCGTATCCGCCGTGACCCCCGGGGAGCCCATCCCGTCCGCTCCATCTCCTGCCGCACTAACGCCGGTGGCGGCACCGGATCCGGAGCCCCCGGCCCTGGCCCAGCCTGCCGTGGCCCCTGCCCACCCTCGTGCGCCGCAAGGGCTCCCGGTGCGGGCCGTCCCCGAGACCAGCGCCGCCGTCATCGGCACCCTGGACTACCTGCGCCGGCTCGACGAGGTGCTCGACGGCGCCGCGGGAGCAGCCTGCTCGACCCTGCTCTCACGAGATCGTCCCCACCCTGGACAAGACCGAACGCCGCCTGGTCCTGCGCGCGCAAGCGCTGCGTCTTCCAGGGCGTGCCACCGACCTCGTCCGAGGAGGTCCTGGCCGTCCTGCCCGCTGAGCCTGCGCGCACTGCTGGAGCGCTGGGACGCCCTGGTGGCCCGCAAGGACGAGACCCGCGCGCGCCTGGCCGTCCTGGTCGACGTCGACCTGGACCGCAGCTCGCGAGCCTGCTGGCGGCCGGCCTCGACGAGCCCGGCTACCAGGAGGCTCCTGGCGATCGCCGCCCCGGCCCTCATCTCCACCCTGGCCGCCCGCGGCCGCAGGCTCGGAGGACCCCCGCGTCCTGCGCACCTCTACACCCTGGCCACCCGGGCTGCCTCAAGACCAGCCCCTTCTCGACTGACCACCGTCAACGAGGCGGGCTGGCCGTCCACCGGGCGCAGCCACCGCATGGTGGCCACCCACCTGGCCTACTGCATCCTGAGCGCCACCGCCCAGGGACCTGGCCCCCTGACAGCGCCTCTACCTCGAGCCCGCCCCCTGTGCGCCGGGCCTCAGTGCCGCCCCGGCGCAGGCACGGCCGGCGCCTCACGGCCAGTACCCGCCCAGTGAGGCCGAGGCGGAGGCGCTGAGCGTCCTCGGCGAGCACGAGTACGGCAACGGCATGGTCTTCCCGCCAGTGAGACCGTCCAGCCCGCCCGCTGGCTCCAGGAGACCCACGACGCCCCTGACCGGCGGCGGCATGCACGCCGTGCTCAGCGTGCGTGACGCCCTGCGAGCGCGTGGTGGCACCGACCCGCGCCTGCGCCTGGAGCGGCTGCTGGCCTCCGGCGCCATCGTGCCGCACGTTCCTGGTACCGCGGGGAGAACCCCTTCCCGCTGCTGGCCGCCCTCACCTCACCGGAGCAGCAGCGCCAGTGGGGCAAGGACCTGGCCTGGCTGGCCCGGCTCGACGACGCCGTCGGCGCCGCCGACGGGCCCGGCCGCGCCGAGCCTCAACCGCACGGTGCGCCCTGGCCGAGCGCGTCTTCCCCGACGGCGAGCCTCGGCGAGCGCCCAGCGGCTTCCTCTCACGAGGACCGCGAGTCGACCTCGCGCCTGGGTCGATCCCCTCGAGGACGCCCCTTCGAGCAGGACGTCAAGACCCGGGCGATCTCGCCGACCCCTGCGACCCGCTCCCACATCTCACGACCCCATGGTGGCCCGGTTCGTCTCGCTGTTCGGCAACGGTGGGTGTGCAAGGACCCGCTCGCCTTCTTCATGACCATCGCCCACGCCCCCGACGGCGACCAGGAGATGCTGCGCGCCGCCGGGCTCGACTCACGCCGCCGGCCCCGACACGGAGCGTGCCGCCCTGTCCGGCGGGCTCTCCGGCTCGCTCGAGGCACCTGGGCGCCTTCCTCCAGCCGGTGGCCCCCAGCGCCCTGACCCTACGCCGCCGGCGGGGCTGACCCGTCGTCAACGCTTTCACCAACGTGCCAACGGCTCCCTCCAGGCCCGCTCCCACCGGCTCCTGGGCTCCGGCTTTCCGGGAGCGCCTGGCCACACGGATCCGCACCGCCTGGGGCACCGAGCGGGTCCTGGAGATCCAGGCCAGCACCGAGTGCAACACCGGTCAGGCCGTCTCCTGCGGGCTTCTGCCGCCGCTGGGCCTGCCCGGTGAGCCGGGGGCGCCGGACGCGGTCCCCCGCGCCCCTGCGGCTCGTCCACGACCCGGCCACGAGCACCCCTGTTCCTGGCCGACGACGCCGGGCCCGTGGGACTGGCCTACCTGGGCCTGACCCCCAGTACCTCCTGGGCGGCTACCTGTCCTGGCTGGTGCTGCTGAGCGACCCGTGGTCCCGGCTGCCCCCTGTTCGCGGATCACTGGACCAGCCGCCGTCGGGACCTGGGCGGGCCCCTGCCCGACGAGGTGATGCACCTGAGCGGACCGTGGCTGGCCGGTTGGTGACCCGGCGCGAGTCCTGGACCTTCCCGGCCGACCAGATCGCCCCGCTCATGGACCGCGACCTGACCACGACCCTGCTGCACATGGACGACCTGCGCAAGCAGTGGACATACCGACGGAGGTGTTCGTCCACCAGCACATGCCCTCCCAGGGCGCCACCTTTCGACCAGCACAAAGCCCCGCTACGTGGACCTCACCTCGCCGGTCTCGCTGCTGGCGCTGCGCGGCTGGATCGACCCCGGAGCCGCCCACATCAGCTTCGTCGAGGCCCTCCCGGCCCGCGGCCAGGCCCTCGGGCTCACCCAGGACGGTGAGCCGACCGTGGCCGAGTACCTGGTGGGACCCCAGTGCCCAAGAACCCTGGGAGGCATGGCATGAGCACCTCACGACGACGCCCAGCCCAACCGGCGGGAGCAGCAACCAGCCCAGCTGGCTCATCCGCTCCCGGAGGCTGCGCTGGCTCGGTGGGCGCTCGCGGGCCGGTGAGCAGGCGGAGCGCCTGAGGCCGGTCAGTCCGGTCAGGGAGCCTCGACCCCGCAGGTGGGTGGATCGATCCCGGGGATCCAGCCCCTGGAGATGGCGGCCGCCGACTTCGGCAACCTGCGCGCCCAGCACAGCTCGATGCGTCAGCGGGGGGCGGCGCTGGCCAACCAGCATGAGAGCGTCGGCTGGCTGTACGCGCGGATTTACTGCGCCGGCGGGGACGACACCGACGCCCTGCTGCCTGAGATCGCCCAGTGGCTGGCCCGGGCCCGCGGACAGTGGGACATCCGCTCGGCACACTTCCTGCGCTTCGTCGACCCGCGCGGGCACCACATCCGGCTGCGGCTCAAGGCCGCTGAGGGTGTCCTGACGACGCTTACGCGAGAGCATGCGCGAGCCTGGGGGTCGTGGGCCCAGCGCACCGAGGTGCGCACGGTCGAGCGTCTCGTCACCGACCCGATGACCGGCGGGATCGGTGCCAGCCGGCTCGGCATCACCTTCGGTGTCTACGGCCCCGAGTACGACAAGTACGGGGAGTGGCCGGCGTCGAGGAGGCCGAGCGGCACTTCACGTCTCCAGCCGATGGTGCCTGGACCACCAGGTCTGGCAGATCCCGCGGCCGGTGCCGCGGGCGGCTCTGGCGGCGCGGTTCCTGGCTCTGGCGGCCCGCAGCGCGCCGCTGCCCTGAGGCCGAGCCTGCTCTCCGCCCACCTGCGGATGTGGGGCTCGCGGCTTCCCGCCCACCTGCGCGACGGCAGCGCCCTGGGGCCGATCGTCCAGCGCCTGCTGGAGGTCATCGAGTTCCAGTTCGATGAGATCCCGTCCTGAGTCAGGCGGCCGCCGCCGTCGGCGAGCCTGGCAGACGACGCCGGACGCGCCATCGGGGTCATGGGGCGGGCACCGGCGGGCGCCGGGCCCTGGACCCTGCTGCACATCGACGTCAACCGCCTCGGCCTCAACCCGGCCGAGGAGTGCATCGCCGGGCTGTGCGCCCGCCAGCCTCCTGACCGGGGCGCCGTGCCCCCGGCCCAGCCCCTCAGCCGCCGTCGGCAGCCGGGCGCCGCCTGGGCCCCTGAACCCCGAAACGCGCCGAAGTGTCCAGCGAGAAGGGGCCCTGAGTGTCGATGAAGGGCCCCAGAGTGCATGAAGTGTCGATGAGGTGTTCATGAAGGGCCGTGGAGTGTCGATGAAGGACCGGAAGTGTCCACGGTGCTGACATCAACACCGCACTGACCTCCCAGCCCTGAGAAGAAACCCCGGATTCCAAACGATCTGTGCCAGGCGCTCGACGGCTGGCGCGCTGATGTCAGCGCTATGGACACGTGGCTGCGTGGGGAGTGGGTCCGCCAGGTCTTGGCGGCGCATTCAGGTTCTTTTCACCTCGGGGCAATCCCACCGGTCCCCGCCTGGTCCCTTCAGGTGCTCGCGCAGGGGACCCGGGAAGTCATGGTTCGACGATGACCCTGAGCAGGGTCCACTTTAGAGCGGCCTACTGCACGAGGGTGGGGGTGTATTGGTCGGGGTTGTGCGTACTGCACGAATCCTCGGACCCTGTGGAGTACACCCGACCCTCTGCCATTGGATCCCGACCCTCGTGCAGTTCGGGTGGTGTCAGGTCTGATAGTCGGGCTGAGGCTCTGATCGAGTCTGCCCTCGCCCAGGCGCACCCTGCACACCAGAGCCAGCCTGCTCATCGACACCCAGGCCAGGCGTCTCGAGGTTCTGCTCGCCGGTGAGCACCACGCTCCGGTCCAGGCCTCCGGGGCGTCTACCAGCGCCTGATCCAGACCTACGGGCTGACTGCCCGGGCTTGGGAAAGCACCTGATGCAACAGGCCGTCCCCGACAGGTTGGGAGATCACGGCCCCGGCCTGCACCGGGCAACCCACTCATCGTGCGCACCACGGCCCACGAGTTTTGCGGGCATTTTTCAGTGAGGTACTGAACCCTTCCTTCGCGGGCACTCCAGATGAGTCTCGTCGGCCACTTCCTCCGGTCCCCGACTCCTGATTTGCCAGAGCGATCTTGATCGGCTTTTGGGTCCTCAGTTCGACGTGATCTGTGCTATTCTGATAAGTGATGTCTCATCGGCGCTGTCCTCTGATGTTGGCCTTGAGTTGATGTTGGGCGACCTCCTCCTCATGTCAGCGCATGCGTCGCAATGGTCGTCAGTCGCATGGATAATCGTTGGAAGTTGAGTTTCGCGATGATCCTTCGTGCGAGATGTCTAGTTCCTCTCTAGTCTGGAGTAGTTTCTGTGAGTGAATCTGCCGGTTCTGGAATTCTGTTCGTGTGAGGACGGTCGTTGGGCCTCGTCGTCGGTGTCGCCGCTACAGCCTACGGCCGGTATTCTCGTCGCTGTCGATGGCGGGCAGTATGCTGGCCGCCCGGATGTTAGCTGCTGTCGGAATGGTGCTGCGTTGCTTGGTGCCGTCGGCTCAATTCGATCTTCCGGGACGGGGCTAAGGCGATGTTCGCGATAGTGTCCGTTCTCCTGTTCGTGCATCATCGACGGTCTCACGGTTTTGACCTGGAGTTGAGTGAATTATTCTGGATGCATGCCTTTGCACGTTCTCAATCTATAGAGAGACAGGACATTCGGCTCAGTTATCACGACTTCCCTCTGGTTTGACTTTGTGCATCGCGGAAGCCCGGACCGCGCGAGGGTTGCTGGACGGCGACGACCGGAGGATCGCTGCCTTGTGGTTCGGGCGTACTCTCTGCCAGGCCGATCTTCTGTGCTGTCTGTGCCAGGGAGGCACTTCGACGGCTGACGCGCTGATGTCAGCACCGTGGCATGCGGCCGTGCCGGACCGCTACGGCGGGGCCTCGAGTCGTCCAGGTGGGAGACGAGTTCTCGCGGCGGGCCTCGTAGGTGGCGGGCGTCAGGGCGAGGCAGTCGCGCCTCGACGTCGTCCGAGGCATGCCGAGGCCCGGAGATGAACTCGCGCATCCCGGGCGTGACCTCTGCCGCGTGAGTTCTCGAGCAGCTCGGGTCGGCTGCCGGTCGCCCGGCGACAGCGGCCGCCCGCATGCCTGCTTTGACGGCTTGGCCTGCTGAGCACCTCCGTGGCGTCACGAGGTCCTCCGGTCCAGGCGAGCGTGGTCGACGTCGAGCCCGGCCAGGCGGCAGGATGCTGTCCACGGCCAGCAGCGAGGCAGGGCCACGCCCACGTTGGCTGCTGCGGTGAGCGGTGAGGTCCCGCTGGAGTGCGGAGGTGACGGAGCGTGGCGGCCAGCGTGTCCAGCAGCGAGCAGGAGATCTCCAGGTTGGGCCCGCCGTTCTCGAAGCGGATCGGGCTGACCCCTGTGCGGCATGGCTGGACGAGCCGGTGGAGCCTCGCGCGCTTTCAGGCGGTGGAAGCGGCCCAGCGAAGATGTGAGGTCCAGCCACCGTCGAGGCCAGGTTGTGGGCGATCCTGGGTGGAAGCGCGAGCCGGAGCAGTAGCTCGGCCTGCCAGCCGTGGGACCCGACCTGCGTGGTCAGCGGCCCCAGGTCAGGCTCCAGGTGCTCACGAAGCCGCGCCACGGCCCGCCAGTCGGGCGCGGAACGGAGACGACGCGCGCTGGCTGGTGCCGGTGGCGCCATTGATCTCGCCCAGGTGCACTGGTGTGGACTCCGACGCGGCGCACCTGACGGCGCAGCCGCGGGCCAGGATCCGCCGCCTTGCCGAGCGTGGTGGGGTGGCCGGCTGGCTCGTGCGCGCCAGCATGGCGGCGTCGGCGTACTCGTGGGGCCATGGCGGCCAGGTCCTCGACCAGCCCGCGCGCGGCCGGCAGCCACACCTGCTCGACGGCGGCGCGGATCGTCAGGCGTAGGGAGAGGTTGTTGACGTCCTCGCTGGTGCAGAAGGATGACGATCTCGCCGACCGTGGGCGCACGGGTAGGCCGCCGTCGGCGCCGACGATGCCGGGGGCCTGGGCGCCGCGGTCAGGCGCCGTTTGAGGAGGTACTGGCGGCCCTGACGTCGTGGCGGGTCTCGGCCTCGATGGCGCCCGGAGCCTGGCGATCTCCTGGCCCCGGGGTCCTCGACGACACCGCGCAGGTAGGCCTTCCGTCTCTACTCAGGCGAGGGGCGCTGGGCAGGACGCCGCCGTCGGTGAGATGAGCCACTCGACTGACCTGCAGGGCGCCCGGTTGAGCGGCTGGAGAGTGATTGACCAGTGGTGGCGGACGGCGCGTAGGGCATCCAGGGGGCCCAGAGCGATGGCGAGATGGTGGAAGGAGAGCGGCCATGCCGCGCTCATTGTGGCAGGTTGCCACCGATCTCTCTCATGCGAGCGGGGCGTCCTGGGCGGTGACGGACGGGCTGCGCCCTGCGCCAGGCGGTGCGCGGTAGGCGTTCACGATGACGTCGAGCAGGATGCCGGGCCGACAGCGCGGAGCTGACGGCGGCAGCGGCTGCATGGCGAGGCCGTGACCGAGCCTGAGCGGTCGCCAGCCCCAGGCCGATGATGTCAGCGCGAGGATCACGAGGGGCCCGGGATGCGCTGCGACGCTCGCGTGCTGCGCTGGACGTGCCGCCCTGAGAGGGATGAGGGCTGCCGTCCAGCAGGCCCAGGAGGGGTCAGGAGGGAGGTTTGCCGTGCTGAGCCGCAGGCCGCCACCGACGGTCAGGGCCCGGGACGGTGAGTGTGCAAAGTGTGTAGACGACTGGAGGAGGGTCGCAATGGTGACTGACCCCGTAGGGCGCGGTTGTGTGTGAATCGGCGTGACCGGGCAAAATCCTGCCGGATTCTTGTGGCATTTTCAACGCGGTCCGTCGTCATTGGGTGGGGCACTGCAACGCTGCCGTCACCTGCATACGGCACAGCCGTCCCTGTTCTGTGGAGTGCCCTGGCCAGGGAGAATGCACTGTCCCGTGACGCCATACAGGTGCCGTGCGGGTCGCGATAATGCGGTTATGACGACGGACGGGTCCAGCACATGAGCGGCAGTCATGCGCGGTGGAGCAGCCTGGCCAGTGAGCAGATGCTGGCGGCTCTTTATGCGCGAGGCCGCGACTGCTCGACGCCGAGCCTGCGCAGGATCGATACTGAGGTTCTGGCAGTCGCATGGAGGTCGGTACGTACACGGGCGCCTGAGGGGCGCGCCACTGTCGCTTACGTGTCTCGTACCTGATGCCGTGTTGCAGCATACATTGCCGTGGCTCCGGGGCGTGGCGACGTGGCAAGTCGGGCGGGCGCTCGTTGATGCTCTTGCCGGTGTTCGCCGGGCAGGTTGGTCGCCGAGATCGACGACGACGCCGTCGGCTTCTACCGGGCGCTCGGCTTCGATATCGACTCTGCGCCGCCGTTGGACCCCGCGCTGGCCGAGCGCTGCCAGCCGCTACCGATGCTGGCGGCCTCGAACGGCACGTGCCGAGAACTGCGATTCCCTGACGACGACGTATCTCCACGCAGATGACTGCGGTCCGTCGCTGAGTCACCTGTGGAGAACGCATGTTGCTCGCCGCGGCGGAAGTCGTTCTCGATCATGACCCTGGCCTGAGGAGTCTGGTGGCCGCCGGCGGCGGGTGACGGGCGCTATCGCGAGGGCTTGCTTGCGCGACCCGCCGCCTGGTCCCCAGGCTGCGCGCAGGACGTAAACCCAGCAAGAACCAGTTCCAGGCGCGAGATGAGGAGCGCGGCGACGTCGGACCGGTAGAGAGGCCGCGCGCGAGACGAGCGAGAGGACGAGTCTGGCGATCGCAGCGCTGATTCCTGACGGCGACAGGCTGCGATTCGCCCGGATCTGCGTCTGGGCTTGCAGCAGAACCAGGCCGAAAGCAGGCGCCGCGCCAGCGATGTGTTGAAGGGCTGCTGAACCGTCTGCCCGAGAGACAGGTTCCCGATCGAGGTGACCGGGACAGTGAGGGCGGAGGACAACGATGGCGGGCTTGATTGATGGGTCGAGCCTGCAAACCCGGTGGTCAGATCGCGACGATGAACGGCTCAGCTCGCGCTTCACGTCCCGGTCGGGCTTGACAGCCTCGGGGGCTGCTGTGCCCATGGAGCGGCCGCGGATCCAGTGAGCCTGGTGCTGGGATGCTGCGCCGGCCTCATGCCCGAGGCGATCAGGTGGCGCCACGCACCGCGGGTGGCGGCGCTGCTCAGCGCGATGAAGACCCAGTCCAGGGCCAGGTCTGCTATCCGCCCACAGGGGTGCGGTCGACGGCGGCCATCGCCTTCTCCTCGGAGACCTCGAGGGTTCACGCGATGAGCCGATGGTGCGCGCGCGCGGCCAGGGGGAATGGCCGGCCTCGGGCGCCAACGCATGACGACGGTGGCGGGCGCTGCTCAGTCGAGGCAGGCCACGGCGTCGGCTGAGTGCGGAGCGAGGCCTGGTCGCCGCAGCGACCTCCGTCGCCGTACTGCGGCGGTGGGCGTGGCGTCGCCCATCATCTGGACGGATACCACGGTGGCTCCGGCTTGACCCGCTTCTGCCCACCGCGACGCCGCGGGCCGCTGGGCTCATGGTGCGGTGACCAGGACGGTCCGGCGGGTGGCGTGCCTCGCGCGTTTGATGCGGGTGAGGGTGCAGGCGCGCCGGTGCTGGCGGCCACCCTGCGATCCACATCCGCGCCCAGGCGGTGGGGCGGCAGTACAGTGAAGTGTTGGCGCCCGCAGGCTCGCAGTGCGGACGGTCGAGAACCGGCGTGGTGGCTCGCAGCACCCCGGTCACCGTGAGTTTGCTGCCCGGCACCCGCAGTGCCTGTGATGCTATCGTGCCTTGAAATCTCTCCCGCCACGTGCCATCTGTGTGCTCGCCTCCCCGGTCGTCTGGATCTCGCGTGATCTCTGGCCGCCAAGGCGAACCATAACCGGAATGGATATGGGATTGCTTAGGGACCCCTGCCGCGAAGACAGTGGAGAAAATGCCGAAAGAATTCCGGTGCATGGCGCCCGGGTGGAGGAGGTGACATACCGGTGCCGTCATGCGAGGGCCTGTGCCGGTGAGCCGCCGCCTCAGGCCATCGGCGATGTGGCAGCATGGTGGGCTCCAGCTCGGTCTCCAGGGCGGCGGCGCGGACCCTCCGGCGGCGGTCTGCGCACAGTGACGACCTCGAAGACGTACTCGTCGAGGGCAGGAGCCGCCCATCATGTGAGTAAGCCGCCCTTGTCCCCGAGCTTTGTCGCCCCAGGAGTTCTCACCCGCCAGCGCCGCAGGACAGCACCGCCGACCAGGTCTCGACGCCGGTCAGTGCGCACATGGCGTGCGTGAGCGCCGACTCGCGCGCCACCACAGCCGCTCGGGCCTTCGTCATCGACAGGCCACCGCTGGGCGGCCCTCGTGAGTCGTGCGGGCGGCGTCCCAGCTCGGCTTTCTTGTCCTGCTGCCCGGCGACGTCGGCAGGCGAACCACACCCGGCTCATGCGTCCTGGATCGCGGCGGCGATCGCGGCGTATGCCTGAGCACCTCGAGGCTCTCCGGCGGTGACGGGGTCCTGGACCGTGATTTCACGCGCGACGTCACTGCGGCCCATGCCGCAACGCGCTGTTGACCACGCGATCCGGGGCGCGGGTCGTGGGCCAGGACCGATGAACTCCTCCACCCTGGCGACGATAGCTGCGCGAACCTCGGTGTGAGCGTCCTGACCCAGTGTGAAATTCCTCGATTCTTATCGCGGTACTGCCACACGGGCTCGTCGGGCCGGGTTGCCCAGGTGGTCTGCACAGCGTCCGGTGAGACCTGCTCGTAGGGCCGTGCGCCGCGAAGAGGCCTCGGGTCGACGCCGCCAGCCTGCCGCGGTCCGCAGGCCTGCCGTGCGCCGCAGCAGCAGATGGCCAGGTAAGCTCATTCATCGCCTCGGAGTCACCGGCCGGACGTCGTCCACGGCATGGCGTGCGCGGCACGATCCTGCATTGGCCACCGGGCGCGCGAACCTCGGCCACCAGCCGCCGTCGGAATGGAGGTTAGGAGGGACGACGACCTCGCGCGGTCGTCCAGGGACGGTCGCCTCCGGTGATGACGCGCGCGGGTCGGAAGGCGTTGGCCTTCTCACGGCGTCCGTAGAAGAAGAAGGACTGGCTCGGGCTTTCCAAGGAGTCGAGCTCGAGGCTCGCGCGCCTTGATCATGGGCGCACTGCGCTCATTGAGGCCGGCGGTTAGCCTGCAGCGCCTCTGACTGCTCTGGTCGGCGATCGAGGCCGTCCGGGATCGCAGGTCAATACGGAGTGTGCGTCGATGGAGGTGCCACGGCCCGATCCAGGGAGACCTGCCCACGTCCGTGGTGGCGGCGGCGTCCGCCCGAGCGGGCGAAAATGAGACGAGGAAGGCGGTGTGCGCGCGCGCCAGGAGTGTCGATCGTCATGAGGCAGAGGATAGATACTGAATTGGCGGCGCGTCGCTGCGTCCCCGCCCGCCGCCATGGGCGCCGTCACCCGGATGGCCTGCCGCGCCGGGCGCCTTGCCAGATCGCGGCGCTGCGCAGCCCCGCCAGCAGCACCTCGATCCGCGGTCTGACGCCGCTCGCTCCGCCTCCCGCTGGGCAGGCGCGGCCGCCTCGGTCGAGCGCTTGCTGGCTCTCGGGTCGTCGCCCACTGACCGCTCGAGCCTACGCCACGACGCTGGGCTCTCAGGACCGCCCTGGAGATCGCTGCGGTGAGGGCGCGCCGACGTCCTGTGTTGTAGGCGAGCGCGCTAGCAGGCGGTCGCTGGACCTGTCCGCCACCGCCATCGGGCGATCTGACCGGGCAAGGCGGAGCGGCTCGAGGTCGCCTCGCGCGCGTGACCGGTCGTGCGCACGACGCCGGAGCACGGCCTGCCGGCGGGGCCGCCGGTCGACCTGCGACGAGTTCTACCACGTCCACGGCGGGCACGAGCTGGCTCCCTGGACCCGTGGCCCTCCTGTCCGCGCCGCCGCCCGCGTCGCCCCGGCGGCGAGCCTGCCTGCTCACGGCGGTGCACGCCGTCAATCCGCTCCTGCACACCCACCACGCCCGGACCTACGGCGGCGGCGCGGGCGCCTCCGAGGCCTGGCCGCGGGCATTCGACGGCTGGTTACAGACGTCGTCGGCCGAGGCGCCAGCAGCGCCTGGCGACAGTGCCCGACGCGGCCCGTGCCGGGCCGACGCGCCGTCTGCGCCTGCGCAGGCCGCCGGCCTCGGTTTTGACGAACAAGCCGTGGGAACGGCCCTGAAGAAGTGCTGGCCTGCACTGCCAGAATGTGGTGCATACTACGTAGAAATGGCGGAATGGCGCCTATTTCAGCACATGTTCATAGGGGAACCTGGGGTCCGTCGAGATCGTGTCATATAGTTACTGCCGCCGGACAAACCGGCTGAGGCTAAAATTCTACGCCCCGCAGGTCTCCAGTCTGGAATGGGTCTTAGGGAGCCCGACTGACGTTTCTGGTGAAGGAGGCCCGCCCGGCCCCGTGGGAAGCCGGAAGCAGGAGACCTCGCGGAGCGCAATGCGGTC